>Ga0182027_10002175_pt1 | contig 31970 bp, 33 predicted proteins | sample 712E1DmetaG_FD_121300 | JGI IMG/M metagenome (GOLD analysis project Ga0182027, IMG submission 121300) | Permafrost microbial communities from Stordalen Mire, Sweden - 712E1D metaG (Illumina Assembly) | ecosystem: Environmental > Terrestrial > Soil > Wetlands > Permafrost | place: Sweden...
GCAGTTTCAAATTATAAATAAAGAACCTCCGACAGGTGATATTACAATTGACGCTACGCCCTTTTGGACGGTTTGGCAAAGTTTAGAAACCAATTATTACGATAAGACAAAATTAGACCAACAAAAAATGCTAAATGGCGCAATTACGGGCATGGTTAATTCACTAGGAGATCCGTTTACCATGTATCTTCCGCCTGTACAAAATACAGATTTTAAACAAGGTTTGGCAGGACAATTTAGTGGTATCGGCGCAGAGCTTGGAACAAAAGATAAAAACATTATTGTTATAGCACCACTAGACGGTAGTCCGGCAGAAAAAGCCGGTATTAAAGCCGGTGACATCGTTCTAAAAGTAGACGGTCAATCAGTTGTTGGCCAAGACTTATCGAAAGTTGTTACGCAGATTAGAGGAACAAAAGGAACGTCGGTAACTTTAACTGTTCAGCATGCAGATGGTAAGCAAGCAGATATAAAAATAATTAGAGATGTTATTACCGTTAAAAGCGTGGCGATGAATATCGAGTCGGCAAACTGCGGCCAAAACGGCTGCAAAAATGTCTCCAAAGACACCTGTACCGGAAACGGTTGTACGGAGTTTGCTTACATCAGACTGTCGCAATTTGGGGATAATACCAACACGGAGTGGTCTAATTTGGTAAAGGGAATTGCCGATAAAATTAGTCAGGATAAAAATATTAAAGGTGTGGTCTTTGATTTACGTAATAATCCCGGTGGATATTTAACTGATGCTCAATTTATTGCTTCGGAATTTTTACCGGTTGGTGTAAAAGTTGTCAGTGAAGATCCATGCCCGGCTCAGGATTGTGTATTAACTGCCGGAAGGCAGCAAGGTCAACAACAAGGCTTACTGATTGATCCCAAAATTAAAGTAGTTGTCTTAATTAACGGCGGAAGTGCATCGGCCAGTGAAATTGTTTCAGGAGCACTACGTGATAATAAGCGCGCAATTCTAGTTGGGGAGAAATCTTATGGAAAAGGTACTGTTCAGCAGGCTCAAGATCTGGGTGACGGGGCAGGTTTACATGTAACAATTGCTAAATGGTTAACACCAAACGGAACTTGGGTACATGGTGTAGGTTTAACACCGGACGTTTCGGTTGGTTTGGATTCAAATCATCCCGCCGAAGATACGCAACTTGAAAAAGCAGTTTTTGAACTGTTAAAATAAACGCGTCATGAGAAAACTGTTTTTAATTCTACTGGTATTGATAGTTTTTTTGGCGATTTGGTCAAAGATTTTCTCGTTGTTTCCAAATTTGATTGCCAATCTTCAACTCCCCGCAAATATTTCTTTGCCGGCCCAACCCGTGAAAGTCGTTACGGAGGAGTCGGTAACTATCAGCATTGTTAAAAATGTCGGGCCGTCGGTGGTAACGGTGGTTGAACAATCGTCTCCGTCTTCACAGGATCAGTCGCTTAATCTTGGACCGTTTCAAATCTTCGGTTTGGGGCAGCAACCGACACAGTCTCCGTCGGAGTCCCAAGCCATCGGCTCCGGATTTGTGGTTACAGCAGATGGTTTAATTGCAACTAACAAACATGTTGTTGCAGACGTTGGCGGGAAATACCAAATTATTACAAACGATCAAAAAAAATACACAGTGCAAAAAATTTACAGAGATCCTTTAAATGATATAGCGCTTCTAAAAATTGATTTAAACGAAAATCCCAAAGAAATTTTAAAACCGGTGACGCTCGGCGACTCTAGTCATTTGCAAGTTGGCCAATATGTCGTGGCAATTGGTACGGCGCTTGGACAATTTAATAATACTGTTACAACCGGAGTAATTTCGGGTTTAGGCAGAACCATTACGGCCGGTGACCAATTTCAGGGGTATGTGGAAAATCTTAATGATGTAATCCAAACTGACGCGGCGATTAATCCGGGAAATTCCGGCGGACCACTGGTAAATTCTTCCCAAGCAGTGATTGGTATTAACACCGCCGTTTCGCAAAGCGGACAGAACATCGGTTTTTCTCTGCCGATTAGTATTCTTAAAGCCTCCATCAACAATTTTAACAAAGGCGGACAATTCAACCGACCATATCTTGGCGTTTCTTATAATATGATTAGCAAAAAAGTCGCGCTTTTAAATAACGTCGCGCAAGGGGCATATGTGGAGAATGTTGTCAGCGGTTCGCCGGCGGACAAAGCGGGACTCCAGCAGGGGGACATTATTACAAAATTTGATGGTCAAGCAGTTGACGATACTCATGAGTTGGCAACTCTAATTGCTACTAAAAAAGTCGGGGACACAGTGCAAATATCGGTTTGGCGAAACAACAGCACGGTTAATTTAAGCGCGACTTTAGTCACTGCCCCGAATCAGTAATTTGCCTAACAGATTCATGAAGAATTTGTGTTAGAATAAAAAAGAATTTATGTTTAAGCAAAATGTTCCTCTTAAGAATTACAGCCGCTATGGTATTGGCGGGCCCGCCGCTTATTCTTTGGAAGTTGCAACTAAAGAAGAATTGTTAAACGGACTTAAGGATTGGAAAAAGATTTCCGCCGGATTTCCCCAGAAACGAAAACAAATTTATGTTTTGGGAGACGGAACAAACATTTTAATTAGCGAAAAAGGCTTTGAGGGTTTGGTTATCCATAATCTAATTGGCGGTATCGAAAAAAAAGGAGAGGACGTCGTTGTCGGCTCGGGAGTATTGCTATCGGGCGTTCTGGATTTTTGTATCGCCAATTCTCTGACCGGACTGGAGTGGGCGGGGGGATTGCCCGGAACCATAGGTGGGGCAACCAGAGGCAATGCGGGCGCTTTTGGCGGAGAAACTAAAGACAGCGTCAAAGAAGTTATCAGTCTTAATGTAGATACCTTAGAAGAAAAGACGCGGGATAAATGGGAATGTACTTTTGCTTACCGATACAGTCTTTTTAAGACCGAAGAAACTAAGAATGAAATGATTCTCTCGATTGTTTTAAGTCTAAAAAAGGGTCAGCAAGTTGAGATCAGAAAATCAATCCAGGAAAAAATCGACTATCGGAATGAAAAACATCCGATGGAATTCCCAAGCATTGGCAGCACTTTCAAGAACGTTAAGGTAGATAAAATTCCGGAAAAATGGAAGGAAGCTCTAATGCCATCCGTTAAAATCGATCCATTTCCGGTTGTTCCGGCGGCTAAATTCCTTGTATTGGCAGGCGTTAAGGGGAAAAAGATTGGTAATGCGCAGATTTCGAAAAAACATCCGAATTTTATAGTTAACTTAGGCGATGCCAAGTCAAAAGACGTTAAAGCACTCATCAATTTTGCTAAAGATGCAGTCAAACGCCAGTTCGGCGTCACTTTGGAAGAAGAAATCATTTACCTTTAAGCCTCAAGCTGATTGACGAATAAAGTTCAATAATAGTATAAATAATTGTGGGGAACTTTTTTTTAGACCTGACGGTAATTATCTGTCTGGCCGCAGTTTTGGCTTTTATCTTCAGGCTTCTTAAGCAACCTGAAATTCTTGCGTACATTTTAACCGGAATCATCATCGGTTCTTTCCATTTCTTCCAAAGCTCCAATCAAGACGTTTTGCAAACTATGTCGCAAATCGGCGTGACGCTGCTGCTATTTATGGTTGGTTTGGAAATTAAAGTTTCCGAGCTGTTTTCGCTGGGGAAGTCACTGTTAATCGCGGCGGTCGGGCAAATCGGTTTAACCATTCTTGGCGGTTTTGCGCTGGCGACGTTTTTTGGCTTTGATTTACTTTCGTCTTTCTACATCGCGATGGCGCTGACTTTTTCTTCGACTATCATCGTCGTCAAACTGTTGTCCGATAAGCGAGAGATGCACGCGCTTTATGCTAAATTTTCTGTCGGAATTTTACTGGCACAAGACATTGTGGCGATTGCGCTTTTAATGCTTCTATCTGGCTTTAGCACCAAAACCGAAGGAATGGATTTATTGATGAGCGTTATTCTAATTTTTATCAAGGGTGGAATTTTGGTTGGAATAGTCGCGCTTTTGTCGAGGCATTTTTTTCCAAAGTTCATCGAATCAATTGCCAAATCTTCGGAAACGCTTTTTCTAATCAGCTTGGCTTGGGTGTTTGGTTTGGCGGCAATTGTCAGTTCGCCATACGTTGGTTTTTCGCTTGAAATCGGCGGTTTCTTAGCCGGTCTTGCATTAGCTAACACAATGGCTAACTATCAAATCATCGCCAAAGCCAAAATCCTGAGAGACTTTTTTATCGTTATCTTTTTCGTGTTGTTGGGAATCCAAATGTCTTTTGCGGATTTGCAGGCAATTATCATTCCGGCAATTTTCCTTTCCCTGTTTGTTTTATGGATAAAGCCGTTGTTGGTAACATTGGTAATGTCGGCGATGGGCTACCGCAAGCGCACGGCTTACTTAACCGGACTTTCTCTGTCGCAGATTTCCGAGTTTTCGTTGATATTGGTGTTTATGGGATATAAGTTGGGGCAAATTAATCAACGGGTGGTTTCGTTAATTACGATGGTTGGGCTGATTAGCTTTTTTGTCTCGACCTATGGACTGATTAACTCAAAAATTCTTTACCGCAAAATGGCGCCATACTTGGGTTTTTTGGAAAGAAGCGATATGAAAAAAGACGAGATAGCAGAGCCGGAAGATAGTCTAGAGAGTCTGGACAATCATGTTGTCGTAATCGGCGGCGACCAAATGGGGGAGAGTATTATGGAAGCCCTGGAAGATAGAGACATGGATGTAGTGGTGGTTGATTTTGACCCCAATGTCTTAAAGAGATTAGAAAATAAAAAAGTACACCGGTTATTCGGTGACATTGCAGATTTAGATATCCAGGAGCGGGCGAGACTCGACCAGGCGAAAATGGTGATTTCGACCATCCCCGACGCCGAAGATAATGTTCTGCTTCTTAAAGAATTAAAACACGAAAACCGACGAGCTAAAGTGGTAATGATGGCTCTCGATAGCCACGATGCTAAGCTTTTGTATAAAGAGGGCGCGGATTATGTTATTTTACCGCATCTGGCAGGCGGAAGACAAATGGCAGAACTGATTTTGGACGACCATTTGGATAGAATCGAAAAGCTAAAAGCAAAAGACGTTAAGTATCTGGGGTAGCGGGAGTATTTAGTAGGTTGGTCAGTCCATTATCGGTTATCCACTGTCTGCTTGTACCGTCAACGCCCGAATAAGAAACGGTTCCACCTTTTTTCTCGGCAAGTTGGTTAATTTCGTAAATCAGTATATATCCTATCCCCGGTTGTACGTCTGGACATTCGATTTTTTTCAACAAAGGATTAGCTCCATTGCACATAGCTGTTTTAGCTTCCAATAGCCCAACTCGATTACCTGTTTCGTCTTGAGCAGTAATTCTTATATCTTGCCCTTGAATGTCAATGGATACGCGCAAGGGGAATTGATGGTCAAGAATTACAGTGTGTGATATTGGGCTAGTTTTATTGGGAGGACGGGAAGGAGAAGTGTCGGGGGAGGAATTTGGTTTGCTTTCTAAGCCGTTTGCCATAAATTTCCTTTTCCTAAGTTATCACAAAAAAAGAGAACAAGTCAATAGTAAAATTAGGGGTAATCATACCCTGTTGGTACAAAATCGTTAGAATATGATTATGTACCATTTAAAACAAGTGCCTACGGATGCCCAGATTAAAAAGTTTCTCACAGGAGAACAGTTTTTGGTAAGAATATTTTCTGTCCGGAGTGCAAATCCTGGAATATTGTCCGCTTTGAAAAAAGATACAGATGTAGACAATGTCAGATTAAGTTCTCGCTATTCTCCCATACCTGGCTTTGCAATGTGAAGATTCCTTTGCAGAAGTTTTGGTTAATTCTCTGGTGCTGGACAAAACAAATGCCGGTTAAACAAACTGAATACTTAACTTCTTTGTCTGAGAAGTGAGTTAGGCATTACTTTGATCTATTCAGAGAACAATTACCAAGAGATCAGAGTCTTCTGGAGCATATTGTCCAGCTCGATGAAGCCTACTTTGGCAGGTTTGGCAATACTGCTCTCTTAATGGGAAAACAACCAGGAACCAGAAAGCTTGCTTATCAAATCTTAGTCTCTGATGCCCCGGCAAAGAAAGACGCAATTGATTTTGTTAGAACTTACGTCAAACCGGAATCTCAACTAAATACAGATGGCTCTATTATTTACAAAAATATTGATAAGTATTATCCTCTGTTCCATATGACAGACATTCACAAGAAATTTGAGTTTACCAATACTTCAGAGATTGAAGGAATGTTCGGAGTTTTAAGGACTTTTATCCGGAGGATGTACCACCATGTCAGTGAAGAAAAGCTTGAAGAATATGTCTGTGAATTTTACTGCAGATTTTCCAGACCGGAAATGTTTAAATCTCCTTATCATTACTTGCAAAACACACTACATGCTTTACCAACAGGGTAGGAGAACCCCAGTTAGTTCTGTGGGATTTCGAGGGCATTCATCTCCGTTATCACGTCGTCCAAATTTCCGTTCATAATTCCTTCCAAATTCCGCCACGATTTATTTACCCGGTGGTCAGTTAGTCTGTCCTGGGAAAAGTTATACGTCCTGATTTTCTCGGCGCGCATGCCTCGTCCGACTTGAGTCGCTTTTAGACCGGCGATTTCGCCATGCTGTTTTTCCACTTCGATTTCCCAAAGTTTGGCCCGCAGCATCTCCATCGCCAGTTCACGGTTTTGCGCCTGGAAGCGTTGCGTCTGACAATTAACTACAATGCCGGTCGGTCGGTGTTTCAATCTAACGGCCGTTGAAACTTTATTGACATTCTGCCCGCCGTGTCCTCCAGATCGGTGTGCTTCGAATTCGATATCTTCAGGATTAATATGTAAATCGATATCTTCCAGCTCCGGCAAAACAGAAACCGTGGCGGTTGAAGTATGCACTCGTCCTCTTTTTTCGGTCGTCGGAATCCTCTGTACGCGGTGGACGCCGGCTTCATATTTCAAAAGCTCAAAAGCGCCGTGGCCCTCGATTTTAATAACGTCTTCATCCAACGCCTCGACCTTAAAACCTTTCATTTGGGCAAAACGAGAATACATTCGTAGTAATTCCTGTCCCCAGTTAGTTGCTTCGTCGCCGCCAGCCGCGCCACTAACTTGTACCAAAACGTTTCTATCGCCTAAAGAATTATCATCCTGTTCCTGCTCGACTTTTTCATTCTCGTAAGTCTTTAGTATTTCGGCTTTTTGCTGTTCGAGACTATCGATTTCCGCTTTAGCCAGTTCGGTCATTTCGTGGTCTTCAAGAAGAAGCTTTGTTTCTTCAATCTTTTTATCCAAGTCGTTTATTTGAACCTGTCTATAGTCATCCATAGGGGAATTCTAAGCTGCGTCTATTAACATTTCGCGCAGTGTCTTGGGGGCATTGTCGGTTTTTTGCTTTTCTTTTTCTTTTTTCTTGGTAACGTGAAGTTGTCCGGCAACCACTTTCTGATTGAATCTTTCAATCCTACTGCCCGAATCGACAAACCTTTGCTCACCGGTATAAAAAGGGTGGCATTTGTCGCACAATTCCACATGAATTACTTCTTGGGTTGAACCAATCGTAAATTTATTTCCGCACTGGCAAATAACCTGTGCGTTTTCAAAAAATTGTGGGTGAATTCCTTGTTTCATTCCAATAATTATACCGCAAAAGCGAGGGTAATACAAGGCTTTTCGCCGTTGACAAGGGAACCTCTTGGTTATATTATCGGTTCATGGAAAAAAGAGGAGTAAAAAGACAACGATCATTGTTAGAGCAAATTGCTGGAGATTATGCGAGAGGTCTCTCAGGCGATTTTCCAGTAGGAAGTCGAGCAAGAACTCGTAGGGAACAAAGGGAAAGGCAACTTATAGCGGAGGGGTTGCAAGGAACAGGGGAAGCTATGGTAGGAGGAAGAGATTGTTTCATTTGTGACGATAGCGATCATCGGGAAAGTTAATTTTTACATCTAATTTCTCCGTTAGCAAGAAATCTTTCAAGCATAATTATTCTCGTGTTATAATTAGCCCATGAAAAAGACGATTACCATCTGTTCCAGCGCCTCACATTATAAACAGGTTTTGGAAATTGAAAAAGAATTGGAAAAGCTGGGTTTTAAAGTTAAAATTCCTTCCACCGCAAGAACCATGGGCAAACTAAATAATTTTGCTGTCGATAAACACAAAACCTGGTTTAAGAATGAAAAAGATTATTATAAAAAAACTAGGTTCATCGTTAATCATTTCAAAAAGATAATTGCCGGAGATGCTGTTCTGGTTTTAAATCTTGAAAAGAAGGGGATGAAAGGCTATATCGGCGGCAATACTTTAATGGAGATGACCATAGCTTTTCATTACAAAAAGCCGATTTTTGTTTATAACAATATTTCCGAAGAACTTTCTTTTGCGGAAGAAGTGTACGGCATGAATCCTAAATTCCTCGAAGGCGATTTAACCAAGATTAAATAAGCAGCTTCTTAAATTGATTTTTCTGATAGATTTTGATATAGTGCTTCGGCTATGGTAGAAAGAGAAGATCAAAATCGCAAAGATTTTGTAAAAAAGACAAAAAAGGAAAAATCACAAGTTAAACCAAAGTTAGTACGCCCTTTTAGCATACCTCATCTTAAGAAAATTCATGCTTGGTACATGGAGCAAGTCAGTAAGCCGTCAACTGGCAAGATTGAGAAATGCCTGGAAAATATTAAGAATAGAAAAACCAGAAGAGCATATAGACTTGGTTTAATGATCGTTGCGGAGGTGCTTACGGAGCTTAATCCCGTCAGAACAATGGACGATATAGCAACTGCGGAGATTTGGCGAATAGGCAAAAGAAGAAAAGATGATAAAAATCTAGTGCCTGTGGTCTTATACAAATCAGCTACACCAGTAAATAGGGCTGCCTAGAATTCTTATTGCGGAGAATAATTACGAGAGTTTTTCGATAATTTGTTCCATGGTTAATTTTTCCTGCGTTCTTTTCTCCATATTTTTCAAAAATAACTGATTCTCTTCGACAATCACAACGAAAGGGATTTGTTTTTTATCGGCGTATTTTAATTGTTTTTCCAAATTTACATCTTCTGGATAAACCTCACAATTTATTTTTTTATTTCTTAGTTCATCCGCGATCTTCAGGGCTTTTTCTTGCAGCCCACTATTTACGAAAGCGACTAAAACTTTGTCGGTGTAAAGATTGGTGGGGAATAAATTTAAAACTGCCATCGCCTCAAGCAGGCGGTCAAAACCAAAGGCAAAACCAACCGCCGGAATATCACGTCCTGCAAACATGCCGATTAGATTATCGTATCTGCCTCCGCCGGCAACAGAACCGACGTCATATCCCTCAATTTCAACTTCAAAAATTAGGCCAGTATAGTAATCCAATCCGCGGGCCAAGGCCGGTTCATAGCTTAAAAATGCTTTGTCAAAATTTAATGCTTCAAGATATTCGGAAATATCTTTAAGGGCGTCGGTTTTTTCCTGCTCTTTGATTCTGGTTAAAATTTCCGTAGCTTTTTCTTTAGTAAATCCCTCATCAACAATTTCCGCGGCAACTCCCGCATCGCCGATTTTTTTGATTTTATCAATCGCCCGGACAATTTTTGGCATCTCATCTTGTTTAAGAATTCCGTCGTCAACCAGTTTTGTAAAAACGCTGCGGTCGTTAATTAAAATCTTAAAATTTTTAAACCCCAAGCTTTCAAGACATTTAACCGCTACGGCAATTACTTCGGCGTCGGAGAGTGGGGAATAGGTGCCGACGATATCGGCGTCAACCTGCAAGAATTCTCGATATCTGCCTTTTTGTGTATTTTCCGCTCTCCAAACGTTTTGTGTCTGGTAGCGTTTAAATGGAATTGGCAAGTCATTTTGATATTGAGCAATCACTCTGGCCAACGGTACTGTCTGGTCATATCTTAAAGCCACTTTGCGGTCTCCGTTGTCGGTAAAACGGTACATTAATTTATCGCCCTCGGTGCCATATTTACCCGCTAAGATGTCCTCATACTCCAATGCGGGAGTTTCTAAGGCTTCAAAACCATAGGACTCAAACACTCTTTTAAGAGTTTCTAAAACATATTGTCGTTTCCTAGCGGCTTTGGGCAAGAAATCACGGAAACCTTTTAATGTCCTAGGTGTTATTTTCATAGCTTAATTGTATCATGAAGTTAAGCTCCAGCTCAAATTAGGCATTTTCGGGGTTTAAGAAGTGGTAGCCGAGTTTCTTAATTACAATTACGGCAATTCCCAATACGGGAATAATAAAAATAGCGCCCATTGCTCCGGCAACTTTAAAGCCGATTAGAATCGACATTAAAACCACAATCGGATGGAGCCTAAAAGCGCGACTCATTAATTTCGGTCCGACAGCGTTATAGGTAATTTGCTGGATTACCAGTAAAATAGCGGCGATTGCTAAAGCTAAAATCGGATTCTCCGGGTGAGTAACTAAGACGACGAAAGCCGGTGGCACAATTCCCAATAATGGTCCGGCCAAAGGGATGACGGTTAAAAGTCCCGCCAAAATGGCAATCGAAGCGGCGTAGTTAATCGAAAAAATCGTCAGGACTATCCAGGTGGTAATTCCGGCTAAAACTCCGAATAGTACCTGAATCTGCAAAAAGCTGGCAAAGGTCTCGTTAACGGTTTCCTGGATAAATTTGATATTGCTATGCCAATTTTTGGGCGCAAGTTTGTAGATTTCGGCATTAATTTTCTCTTTATCGATTATCAAATAAAATGACAAGACCAAAATGATAATAATATCGACAAAAATAGTAGCGACGGAAGGTAAGTAGCTGAGGAGATTGTCAAATGAATGGCCGACGGCGCTATCCCAGGTTTTGGTAAAGCTTGGGAAAGTGCTTAAGCTTTTGGGGATAATTACCGCCAGGGATTGGAACTGAGAAACAACAACCGGTAAGAGAACAAAGATGATGGCGGTAAGAAGAAGGGCAAAAAATCCATAAACCAAAAGCGCCGACCAAAGCTTTCCTAGCTTCGTCAATTTAGAAATAATATCGACTAAAGGCTCGATAATAAAGCTTAACAGCCAGGCGATAACCGCAATGACGATAACATCATAAAAATTTCCCAAGAACTGCCAGAAAATGCCTAACAGATAAATCGAAACGGCGATTGTCAGCAAAAAAACCAACAGTTTGAATAAGGTGAATTCTTTTTTGATTTCTTCAAACATAATTAAAGTATAGCTTAATTATCAGTCGGTTGAAAGCGGAAATCAAGTGCGGCTTATTTCTTTATCGGATAGAGTTTAATCCCCGAGCCGGTTGAGGGTGTAATTGTCGGAGTAGCTAGGGCTAAATTATAGTTTAATTGGATATCGGAAAGGACGGTAATTTGTGAGGACATAAGTTTATTTGGGTCCTGTTTGTCCGGGAAGCCCGTAACGGAAACGGTTTGTCCTGTCTGAAGCTTTGAAAAACCCGATTTAGCTAAAACGCCCGACATGAAAGAGGATGTTCTGGTGATATCCTGAATCTCAATTATCGTTTTGCCGCCGTTTGCCTTAACCACAGTTACTTCGTAGTTAACTTTATCGATGTCTGAAATTTCGCCAAAAATAATGGTGGGGAAGGTGCTCATTGCTTGTATATCTCTACCTAAAATCCGGCGCGACTGTTTATTATAAAGTCCCAAAACCCCGAGCATAGTTCCATTGGTAACATCGGAGATACCGAAAGACGAGTTGGACGGGGAGGAAAATTTGGTCAGCTCATCGACATCGACAAAACGGGTATTACCATCAGGGTCGGTCAAGGTAACCTGGGCATTAGAGGAGTCTGTAACGGTGCCGATGATACCTCTTTTTTCGACCAAATTAAGTTGGGCGGTCTTGGAAGCGATTTCATTTCCGAGTTGTTGAATCAGCGTCTGGTCAACGGTTGGGGTTGGAGTTGGCGCTGCCAGAACGGTATTCTTCAAAACCAAGGACGTTAAACTAAAACTTAGCAATAAAGTCAAAATTAAAAGTTTTTTCATTTAAAAATCTTCGGTTGAATAAGTGACCGTTCTCTGCAAACTCATTGTTTCTCCATCAGGCAAAATAGCCATCAACTTGATTAGATTTTCTCCGTCATCCAAAGTCAACGTGGTGGAGAAATCTCCTTGGGTGGTGGGTTGAATTACCTGCTGGCCGGAGTCGGTATAGATAATAATAGTTGCGTCCGGATTGGTCATGCCGTTAATGGCCAAAGTTTTGCTGGTGACGACAATCTCATTAGCGGGCGCATTTAAAGAAATGTAGATAGTTGGTTTAGGAGTCGGCGTTGGCGTCGGAGCATTTACGGTTACCTGATTTGATTGAGAAATAGTTTTGGTTGATTGGTAAAAATAAAAGGCCAGTCCTGCGGCCAAAAGGCCAATTAAAACCGCAACGAATGACAAAATAACTCTTTCTTGTTTCATATCGGTAACCCATAATACGAAAAAAGTGTTATCTTGTCAAGGAAAACTTTGTATGTTAGGATTATCTTCATGGATATTCAGATTGTTGGTGAAGACTCGCTTAAAGTTAAAAGTAAAAAAACCACTTTGGCTATTGATCCAAAAACTTCGATGCAAAAGTTTGACGCGGACGCAGTCCTTTTAACCGGCAAAGAAGGGGATATTAACAGGATTACGAATTACAGAGTGGTTATAACCGGACCGGGAGAATACGAAGTCTCTGGTTTAAAAATTGTCGGTATTCCCTCGGAGGATGATCTTCTATTCAGTCTGATTTCGGAAAACGTCCGGACTTTGGTGGCAAAGGCAAGCTCTCTAAAAAAAATCTCCACGGATAAAATCGATGATTATCAAATCGTTGTCATCAACGCCGATGCGGAAGTCAGTGAATCGGCAATTACCGCCATGGAGCCAAGTATTGTGGTTGTTTACGGCTTAAAAGCTAAAGAAACAGCGAAGGCTTTAGGTAAAGAAGACGTAGTAGTTTCCTCCAAAGCCAGTTTCGCCGAGGATAAACTCCCCGAAGAAACCCAAGTAATAGTCTTAGGCTAATTTTGCATCTTGTAAATGCGGGAAATTTCTACTAAAGTCTTAATACTAAATAAATGCTATGGCAGACAGAACTCCTCCGCGTAACGAAGACGCAGAACAAAGTGTATTGGGAGCTATTTTAATCGATAAAGATTCGATTGGTTTGGTTTCGCAAATTTTAGATCCCGAAGATTTTTATAATGACATCAACGGCGTTATTTATGACGCGATGCTTAGTTTGTATGAGCAACGAAAACCAATTGACGTTGTAACGTTGGGTAGAGAGTTTAAAAAAGTGCGAAACGGTGATAAAGTCGAATCTTCTTATCTTTCGGAGCTGGTAAACTCCGTGCCGACAGCGGCTAACATCGAAAACTATGCGGAGATGGTTAAGGAGGCTTCGACCAAACGAAACTTAATTAAAGTCGGGACCGAAATCGCCGAAGATTCATTCAAAGAAAAAAGCGAAGTGGGGGAACTTCTGGATAAAGCGGAGTCTTCGATTTTTGCCATCTCTCAAGGGCGGAATCTAAAGGGTTTTATACCGATTAAAGATAGCTTGGCGGAGAGTTTTGACCGAATCGATGAATTGCACAAAAAAGGAGTCGGATACCGGGGAGTGAAATGCGGTTTTACGGATTTGGACAATCTCCTTTCGGGAATGCAGCCTTCAAATTTGCTTATTCTGGCGGCCCGTCCGGGGCAGGGAAAAACAGCGATGGTTGTCAACATTACGCAGAATGTTGCGGTCGAGCAAAAAATTCCGGTCGGGATGTTTTCCTTGGAAATGAGTCAAGAGGAATTAGTCGACAGGCTTTTGGTCGGCCAAGCCGACGTTGATGCCTGGAGATTAAAGACAGGTAAACTTTCCGAAAGCGATTTTACCAAATTATCCACGGCGATGGGACAACTGGCAGATGCGCCGATTTTTATCGATGACACGCCCGGAATTACGATTGCCGAGATGCGCACCAAAGCCAGGCGTTTGCAAATGGAGCACGGCGTAAAATTACTAATTGTTGATTATTTACAGTTGGCGGATCCGGGCAGAAGATATGACAACCGCGTTCAGGAAGTTTCCATAATCTCGCAGGGTTTAAAGAATTTAGCCAGAGAATTAAAGATACCGGTAATCGCGGTTTCGCAGCTGTCCCGCGCGGTAGAACACCGTGGGGAAAGAAAGCCGCAGTTGGCAGACCTCAGGGAATCGGGAGCCATTGAGCAGGACGCCGACGTCGTCATGTTTTTATACCGGCCCGACCCGGATTTAATTTCCGACGTCATTCCGACAAAGCTGTTAATCGCCAAGCACCGAAACGGACCGATGGGCGAAATTGACCTCCTATTCCGCGGAGACAGAATCCGCTTCTACAGCGTCGAGAAGAAACACGAAGCTCCGACACAGAGCCAAATGGAATAAGCCTCTTGCTTTCTACCGCTATTTTTAGTTATGATAAATCAGGATAAGCTTATAAGTAGAGGAGGTGATATTTTTAAATGGACGATCAAAATCAAACACCAGTACAACAACCAGCACCAGTTGCTGATCCAATGGGAGCACCGGTTCAGGCACCAGCCGAACCAGCAATGCCGGAGCCAACTCCAGCCGAGCCAGTAGTTCCAGCGCCGGAACCACCAGTGGTTCCACCAGCGTCGGTTCCAGGTGAGCAGCCAGTAGCTTAATTACATTATTGTTTCGCTACAGCGGAATTTTAATGCAGAATTAAACTAGTCCTAGGGCAAATGCTTAAGGATTAGTTTAATTTTTTGTGCATTTATTAAGTATTTTGATATAATTGTCAGGATGGGCGAGTGGCGGAACGGTATACGCGATAGTCTCAAAAACTATTGATCGCAAGGTCTTGAGGGTTCGAATCCCTCTTCGCCCACAAATTTAATCCTCAAAATTTCTCCAAAGGCTTTATTTTTGAAGGCTGGAATGCTACAATAAGCGTTATGCAATTTGAATTTTCAGCTAATCCTTTAGGCAAAATCTCTACAGACGCAGTTTTAATTCTTGCCAGACAAAGTAAAAAAGAAATAAAATTCCTTACCGATTTAACGAGCTTTAACGAGAAGCTCCGAAAAGCACTTTTAAAGGCAATTGAAACAGCCGGGTTTAAAGCAAAAAGAGGGGAAACCCTCAATTTTTATTTAGGAGAAGATTTTCTGGCAAAATCGATTATTGTTTTGGGTCTTGGGCAAGAGCAAGAATTTATTGCCGATGATTTAAGACAGGCAGTGGGTTCATTGGCGGGTAAGGTAAGAGGAAAAATTTCTTCTATTGCGTTGCAAATCCCTTCCGAAAAAGAGATAACACTTTTGCAAAAAGATACAGCGCAGGTAATAGCTGAGGGTTCAATTTTAGGCAGCTATGAATTCAATAAATACAAAACAGAAAAGAGTGAGAAAAATCTATCGACCATAATTATCTCCGGCGTCAATTCAACTTCAGTTAAAGAAGGAATTGAAAAGGCCAAGATCTATTGTGAAGCGACGATTTTAGCCCGAGACTTAGTTAATGAACAGGCGGCTGTTGCGACTCCTACTTACCTTTCAGACTTGGCTTTAAGCATTGCCAAAAAAGACCCGAAACATCTAACTTGCAAAGTTTTTGGGAAAAAAGAAGCGGAAAAATTAGGAATGGAAGCTTTTTTAGGAATTGCCAGAGCGGTAGATGCGGAACCAAAATTCATTGTTTTAGAATATACTCCCGACAAGATGTCCAAAAAAGAGAAATTGGCGTTGGTCGGGAAAGGAATTACTTTTGACAGCGGCGGAATAAATGTTAAAACCGGTGACGGAATGATTGATATGAAATGCGATATGTCCGGGGCGGCCATTGTGCTGGGAGTTTTCTCGGTGATTTCCAAAATAAATCCAAGTTTTCCGGTGTTGGGAATCGTGGCGGCGACACCAAATCTAATCTCCGGAACCTCTTTGGTTCCAGGTGATGTCGTTAAAGCGATGAATGGGAAAACAATCGAAGTTTTAAATACCGACGCGGAGGGAAGGGTAACCATGGCAGATAGCTTATCCTACGCGGTTAAGGAGAAAGCGACCAAAATCTTGGATTTCGCAACGCTGACCGGCGCTTGTATGGTGGCTTTGGGCACGGATATTACCGGCTTACTTTCAAACAATAAGGACTTGGCGGAAGAAATTAAAAAAGCCGCTTCTGCTGCTGGCGAAAAGATGTGGGAATTGCCTTTAGAAAAAGACTATAAAGAATTAAATAAAAGTGAGGTCGCCGATATCGCTAATATTCCTAACACGAGATACGGGGGGACGATAACAGCAGCATTGTTTTTGGAAGAATTTGTCGATAATACTCCCTGGGTGCATCTGGATATTGCCGGTCCTGCATTTTTGGCAAAGCCAAATGAACTTGGACCGAAAGGAGGAACTGGGCACGGAGTGAGGACTGTGTTAAACTTATTATCATGATTGGAGTTCAAGAACTTAGAGCAGGAATAATTTTTGAAGAAAACGGAAATTTATTGCAAGTTTTATCTTACGAGCATGTTAAGATGGGGCGGGGAAGTGCTACTATAAGGGTCAAAATTAAAAACTTAAGAAGCGGTTCAACCACGGAAAAAAGCTTTATTAACACGGCTAAAGTTAACGACGTCAGTGTCTTAAAAAAAGACCATCAGTATCTGTACAAAGATGGGGAGAGCGCTTATTTTATGAATCCGCAGACGTTTGAGCAGGTTACCGTTCCTCTAAAAGTGATTGACGGTGACGAGTTCTTAAAAGAAGGCGATACTTATTCAATCAGTTTTTTGGATGAAGAGCCATTATCCGTCATACTTCCGCCCAAAGTTGTTTTGGTAGTAGTTGAAACGGCGCCCGGAGTTAAGGGAAATTCGGCGACTAATGTTTTTAAAGATGCGGTTTTGGAAAATGGGTTAACGACCAAAGTTCCTCCTTTTATTAGAATCGGAGACAAAGTCCGCGTTGACACCAGAACCGGAGCTTACACGGAAAAAGCCCAATAAAAAATGAAAGAAAATCTTATCTTAAAAGTTCTTCGTATTAAGCCATTTGCCTATTTGATTGCTTCGGAATTCTTCTCGCAATTTTCAATGAACCTTTTAAATTTTTCGCTTTTGATTGTTGTCTTTAGCGTTGCTAACTCCAATAGCGCAGTCTCCGGAGTCGTGCTGGCTTTTACTATCCCCTCAATTTTGTTTGGAATTTTCGCGGGAGTGATGGTGGATAGATGGAATAAGAAAACGGTTCTCTTTACGACTAATATTATAAGAGCTCTATTGATACTTCCATTAGCCTTTTTGCATACTAATTTGGCCGTTATTTATGCGGTTACTTTTGGCGTTTCGGTGGTGACGCAATTTTTTGTTCCGGCAGAGACTCCGATTATTCCTCTTTTGGTCGGTAAACCATTATTGCTATCGGCGAATGCTCTATTCGGGATGGGAATCTATATCTCGATTTTTTTGGCTTATGCCTTATCGGGACCTTTCATCTCTATCTTTGGGAAATCCAACCTTTTTATTTTCTTAAGCATTTTATTTTTAATCGCCGGACTTTTCGCCTTCCTAATTAAAGGTAGTAAATCAAAGATAGAACCTAAAAAGACGGCGGTGTTTCTAGGTTTTAAACAGGAGATTAGTGAAGTATTAAAGCTAATTTCCCAAACGAAAGCTCTATCGCACGCCCTTTTCTCTTTGACTTTGGCGCAAATTCTGATTTTAGTCCTGGCCGTTATCGGACCGGGCTATGCGGAACATGTCTTAAGAATCAGAGTAGAAAGTTTTCCGACGGTTTTTATGATTCCGGCGGTAGTCGGTATTGCCTTAGGAGCTTTGATTATCGGTAGCTTTTTACATAGGAAATCAAAGTCCGCTTTAACAAAATTCGGCATGTTATTAATGGGTGTTTCAATTCTACTTTTGCCTTACGGCTCAAGGGTAGAATCAAGAATGATAGTACATTTTATCAATCTCTATCTGCCCCATATTCTGCGGATAACTATGCTACACATCACTGTTTTCTTAGCTTTTATGCTTGGTTTTGCTACCTCGTTTGTTTTTGTTCCTTCAAACGCGGTCCTGCAGGAGGAAACCAGCGACGAATGGCGGGGAAAAGTTTATGGGGTTTTAGGCACTTTGGTGGGGATGATGTCGATAGTCCCCGTAGTTGTCGTCGGAGGATTAGCCGACTTAATCGGTGTGAAATTAGTTATAACCGGAACGGGGATTATTGTTATTGTAATTGCCTTAATCAGAATTTTTATCACCGATAGGGAATAATATGATTTTAATAATACTTATTTGTTTTTTCTTATATCTTTATCTTGTCTATTATCTTTCCCGTGACGATTTTGTGCTAACCCGGAAAGATATCCCGGTAACAAAAGTTTTTAGCATGGTTTTTTTAACCGGAATAGTCGCTTTAATCTTTGCAAGATTAACTTTTGTTTTGGCTTATCCTACCCCGGTTTTATTAAACCCTTTAGGTTTTTTAGCCTTTTATTATTATCCCGGACTTTCCTTAATCGGAGCTGTCTTAGGCGCGGAAATTTTTATTTATTCCTATACGCATTATCAAAAAATGCCGGCGGGAAAGATTTTTGATTTATTTACCCTGGCTTTCATCGGGGTTTTGCCGGTCGGCCTAATCGGTAACTTCATTGTTAGTTTGGGGAAGCCGGGATTATTTGCCAATTTGCTATTTATCTTCTCGATTATCTTATTATTACTTTTTGGTAAAGTTATTTATCCTTTCTCCACAAAAGGAGAGATAAAAGACGGTAGTTTAGGTTTTATTTTTGTGGCAATTTTTTCTTTTTTATGCTTTTTAACCAAACTATTTCTAAATCTTAGGGATTTTTCTTTTCTTAATTTGGAAAATATACTATTGTTGGTTGCATTATTCTCTTCATTAATTCTACTCCTAAACCAGGAGATAATGGATAAATTTCTAGCCAAAAAATGAGTGCTATAACAGTAATTTACGAAGACGAAGATATTGTAGTGCTTAATAAGCCTTCGGGAGTAATTGTCAATAAAGCCGATACGACTAAAAATGAATTTACCGTTCAGGATTGGTTGGAGGAAAGATTTAAGGATAAGTTCATATCGGAGGAAGGGCACGATTTTTACCAACGGGCCGGGATTGTCCACCGTATCGATAAGGAGACTTCGGGGATTTTGCTCGTTGCCAAGAATAAAGAGAGCTTCGAAAACCTGCAGGCGCAATTTAAAGATAGGAAAGTGGAAAAAACCTATGTCGCGCTGGCACACGGAAGAATTGAGCCGGCCGAAGGCGAGATATCCGTGCCTATCGGAAGATTGCCATGGAATAGAGCGAGATTCGGAGTTTTGGCAGGCGGCAAAGAAGCGGTCACAAAGTATAAAGTAATTGCATACTATAAATCCCCGGTTAAAGACAAAGAAGAGCTGACGTTATTGGAATTATATCCGAAGACCGGCCGGACCCACCAAATCAGAGTGCATTTAAAATACATCAACCATCCGATTTTCGGCGACGAATTATATGCCGGCCGAAAAACCGCCCGTGACGACCGTAAAATTTTGCCAAGATTTTTTCTGCACGCCAAAAAAATAAGTTTTTTCCATCCCAAAACGGGGGAGAGGGTAGACTTCGAAAGCCGGTTGCCTCAAGAACTGCAAACAGTGCTGGACCGGCTAGAACATTGACTTTGAAGCTAAAAACTTCTTTAATATTAGAGGAGGTGATTTTATGGGAAGTTTCGGAGGATATTATAAGGGAGACAAGAAGAAACCAAAAAAGGATAAACAAGGCAAGGAGAATTTCGGCAGCGCTCCTGTTTTTAGTATGCCTGAATTAATTTCGAAGAAGAGGCCCGCTTAATAAGACGTAATTTTATGTCAAAGAATAGAAACGAAACCAATTTAAGACTGGCGGGATTATTTGTATTGTTTGTCTGCGGTTTAATTATTGCATCGTTACTTTTAAAAGTTTTCTTTGTTTTTAGGGATAGTAAGTTTGACGGTTCACACAGTTTTATCGTTGCTTTTGTTGGACAAAATCAAACTAAGCTAGTCTCTTTTAATCCGCAAAACAAGATTATGACAGTCGTAAATATCAATTTTATTTTAGGCAGAAAAGCGCTTGAAAAAACCCTGGAAATTCCCATTGATGGAATTTTAAAATCCAATAATAATATTCAGGATAAAGATATCGCTCCGCTGCTTTTAAAATCCGCCACTCCGTTTTCCGCTTCACTTGAAGGCTTAACTTTTATTGACGCATTCAGGTTGTCTGTTTTTGCCAAAAGCGTACAAGCAGGTTCAATTTACGACCGCGATTTCTCGGCCGATTTAAATGATGCTCAAAAAGCAACGATTTTAAACCTCTCTTTCACCGACCCGGTTGTTTATCAAGATAATCTAGGAATTCAAATAATTAACGCTTCCGATGTCTCCGGTGTCGGTTCAAGACTCGCAAGCTTAATAACCAATATTGGAGGAAATCCGATTTTGGTCAGCACGGCCGACAATGGACAAAATACCTCAAAAATAATTTACTACAAAACGGAGTCTTATACGGTTCAAAAATTAAGCGACTATTTAGGGTTTCCGGTCGAGAAGTCGGACAATAAGGGGATTGCGGATGTTATAATTATAATCGGCAAAGATAAAGTTAACAATTTGAATTTTTAATATGTTTTGGATAATTATATTTTTACTGTTGGTGGTTGCTTTTTTATTGGCGCTGAAGTCTTTAAAATCGCTTAACGAAAAACCAAAAATCGGGTTGGTCAAGAAAAGTTTAGACAAAGACAGAGTAATTTATCATTCGCGGACTTCTTCCTCGGGGGAATAAGTTTCTTCTTCCTCTTCTTTTTCTTCGTGGTCAACGCTTTGGCTTCTTATTTTTTCACTTTTCTCCAAGACTAATGGCGAGTCCGTAATCGAGGTAAAGGAAGGTTGGTCTTTGTAGCGTGACGCCTTTTTAACCTCTTTAATAAAAACTGTTACCTTGTGTTGGGTGGAGGATTTGACGTAAGCTTCATATTTGCAGCCGCCTTTCATGAATTTAATCAGTCTTCTGGCAATATCATCCGGCAAAACGCCGATATATTGCGTTTCCTCAAGGGCAAATATCTTCAATCTTTTTATGCAAAGCGTTAGCGATTGTCCTGTGCGGAGCGATTCGACAATTTTTGCCTGGGCGATATTCACTAATTCGACAACCTTGGTTTTGCCTGGTTCTTCCAAAAATTTGTTGTTGATATGGGAATTGGAAAGTTTTGCGGTTAAGCCAAATTTCTTATCCTTAATCTTTTTAAGATTCCGAAGAGCAATCGGGTTTAAGGGATCGATACGGACCACTTTCTGATAGGCTGATTTAGCCTCCTTGAGTTTTCCGGTAATAGAATAAGCCAGCGCCAGTCTATTGAGAGCGTCGATATCTTCCGGATTTTCGGCAATCAGGGATTTATTCATGGCGATTGCTTCGTGCCAATTGCCCTGGAGAGCTGTTTGGATGGCTTGATTTGTTAAGGTCATTAGATAAAAAACGGATTGAAAATGATTGGAAAATTCTACCTGAGTTTATTGCAAAAGTCAATACAGAAACGTTATAATAGGGCGTTGTATTTATGAGCGGACATTCAAAATGGGCACAAATCAAAAGGCAAAAAGGACTTAATGACCAAAAACGCGGAAAGACTTTTACTAAGCTTGCCAACGCCATTACGATTGCCGTAAAACAGGGTGGGGGAATCGGTGATCCTGGTTCCAATTTCCGTTTAAGACTAGCCATTGATGCCGCAAGGGGTTTAAACATGCCCAAAGAAAACATCGAAAGAGCGATTAAGCGGGCATCGGGTAAGGACGCGGGGGAGATTGCCGAAGTCACCTATGAAGGATTTGCCCCGGGCGGAGTTTCGGTAATCGTTGAAGCCGCCACCGACAATACCATGCGTACCACCTCGGAGGTCAAAAGTATTTTTAATAAAGCCGGCGCCAGTTTTGGACAACCGGGTTCCGTTTCCTACCAATTTAAACACGTCGGCCGGATTATTGCCCAAAAGGGAAGTAAGTCGTATGACGACATTTTCGCAATTGCCGCAGACCTTGGCGCTGAAGATATAGAAGAAGTAGGGGATGAAGTTTTCGTCTATACGTCTCTTCAGGACTTGACTAAAGTTAAAGACGCATTGACAGCGGCCGATATCGAAGTAACCGAAGCAGAGCTTATTAGGGAGCCGATTATGACGGTTGAGGTAGGGGATCAGGATAAGCTCTTAAGAATCGAGCATTTTGTTAATTCGCTTGAGGAATTAGACGACGTACAGAAAGTTTATACTAATCTTCAATAAGATTTATGCAGACTATCCAAAAGTTGGGGAAATTTCAGCGCAAAAAAATCAGAAGTTTTTTGGTTAGAGCTCTATTTAGCAAAAGGCAGCGTTTTATTCTGGCGGTTGTTATTTTATCATTAGGACTTTTCGTTTCCGAATATATTTTGGGTAAATCCGCGATTTCGATTGTTTTTGTTCTTTCTCTTTTAACGGTTCTGTCTTTATTCTTAACGTTACGGGAGGATTTAAAAGGTAATTTCAGCCCACAGGTTTTTATTCTGCCTTTTTTCTATAGTTTGGCGGTGGGGCTCTTTTACCTTTTGGTTCCGGCCAGAATGATAACCAGAGTCGGAATTACCAGTTTGTACGCGCTTGGCCTCTATTCATTATTCTTGTCCGAGAATATCTTTACCGTTTCTTCGATTCGGACCATTGCTCTTTTGTCGGGGGCTAAAACCGTTTCGTTGGTCCTGGCGCTTTTGTCTTTCTTTTTCCTCTCCAACGTTGTGTTCTCCTTTCACATTAATGTTTTTATTACTTTACTTCTGATTTTTGTTTACTCATTTTTGTTGGTGATGCAAGCGGTGTGGACGTATACATTGGATAAAAATCCGTTGGCTGAAATTTTCTGGGTACTTTCTCTTACTTTTTGTCTGGTTGAAGTAGCGGTTTTCTTATGGTTTAGGCAAGGTTCTCCGACCGTGCTGGCGCTTTTTTTAACCGCCGTTTTCTATGTCTTAATCGGGTTAACCCAAGCTTGGTTTGAAAAAAGACTGTTTCGAAGCGTAATCCTTGAATATTTTTGGGTAACGGTGGTATCGTTTATTTTCCTTATTTTATTTACAAACTTCGGCTAGGGGAGGGTGTTGAGTTTAGTATCCCATAGTAGTATAATTCGCATATGGTAGAAACAAAATGGGGCGATAATGCTCCAACCCAAGTAGCCTTAATTAAGGATTTTTTACAAACGAACGAGGTAAGCGAGTCCGCAGTAAGCATATTGCAGTGGAGAATAGGCGCTGGAATTGATTTTAAAAGCTTAGGAATAGAGGGTGCGGTTGCGGACGAAATGATATTAAAAATTGCCGGTGGAATTTGTCTTGCAACGCAATTCTTAAGAATACATTATCCAGATTCTATTGTAATGCTTGTATCTTCTAATGATGGTAGCTCTGAGCTTTCGGAAGATTCTATGAGACAAACCTTAGCGACAAGTGATAGGTCCAAAACATTTTCCAATGGGATAATATATTTTTCACCGGTATTTTTACAACAAGTTGCTAAGGCTGTTGGAAGAGGATTGTTTACCGAAATAGCTCTTGGTGCGCTCGCTGATATTGGAATGCATGAAACTTATCATATTTGGCAAGATATAGAACATCCGGTTGAGTTAGCAAGAGACACTAAAATATTAAGAAAATCGGGTAAGAAAGCATGGTTAGAGACTTGGTCGGAAAAGGAAGCTATTGGATTTTCATTAGCCGTTAGGACTGCTATGACAGAGCTCCTAAGGTCGGACGACATAGAATGAAGCAACTCTTAGCAGATAAAAGATGTCAAGATAGCTTCGAATTTTATAGTTTAGCCTCGAAAATTTTTAGGACTTGACCAGGGAAGAGGGAAGTAGGATGGTGCGCTTAGAGGGTCGGGAAATAATAAAACTATAAGACAAGATATAGTTTGATATAGTAAACAGTTTAAAATTATAGGACGTATTCTAGAATCAGATGTGGATAACTTCTTAGTTTTCACGGGATTTAAGCCCCACTTTTCACAGGATAGACAGGCTTGCCCTGCTCGACAGAAAGCACGTATCGATTCATTCGGCTTCAATGCGAAAAAAATACGAATGCCTGTTAAGAGACACTCTTCTCTGAGGAGAGCCGGAATGAGCCATCGGTTATTGATAATAAATTTGTTGTAGTTGATCGTAGAGAGTAGTAAGTCTTTAATTACCACTACAAGAAATCCTTTTGTTTCTCCGACAGTTAACGTTAGATAAAAATTGTGCCGCTTTGGCTCTAGGAGAGCGTAAGTGATTATGTCGCACAATAATACTTTTACGACATCACTCAGGCACAGTTTCCGGGAGAAGTGGTTTTCGGACTGTTATTTTTTGTCGTTATATTCAATCAGTTTTGTTGGCGTACTATTCTCTTCGTCAATTATCCTCGATATTTTCCCTAGTTTGGATTTCCTAGTCGCTCCCCTACTATGGGGTTTATAAACAAATATTTTTCGAAGCTAATCGAAGCTAAATTTTGTAAAAATTAATCACTATCGACATTCTCTAGCCTCAAGAGTGAAGCGAAATAGGTCAAAAATGTTCAGAATATCTTATTGAGGCTATTTCTTTTTGCCGGAGCAGAAAAACCAACATTTCGGGCATTTCAACCATCCGCCGAACATGTGGTGGCATGGGCAATCGCATTTGCATTTTTTGTCTTGTTTCATAAGCTAAAATTCGGGCGCAACAGATCCGTTATCGGGAGGAGTTGCTGTGTTAACCGTTGGCGTTGGGGTTGAATCTGGTATTTGAACCTCAGGATTTCCTTGATTCAAAGTATTAATGACTCCTTCGTAGTCACTTGCAACAGTTTTAGCAATGTCAGTAATTATCGGTGCCGCTGGGGTTTGCGATAAACCAATGGCAATAAGTGTCGCTCCAACAGCTTTCTTCCAATGCGAGAGAACTCGTCTTCCTAAGCCTGGGCGGATGTCACTTTTTAGACGCGCTTGCGGATCAAGGTCTTTATGTGCCATCATTCCCGGAACCGGTAATCCGTGAATATAGTCTGTTGCTTTAGCGTCATTAGCGTCAATTGGGTTAGCCATAAATTTAGATTACAGGAAAAGATATAGTCTGTCAAGGTTGACAAAAGACCCGCTATGTCGCACAATCTAAGTATGGAAAACGCTGCACCGTCTGAATTAATTAGCCAGTTCCTCGAATATTTAGAGATTGAAAAAAATTGTTCCAAACTTACCATCCGTGATTACCGCCACTATTTAGATGTTTTCAACGAATGGTTTGATACTACGCAAGAAGGCAAAAGCTTAAAAGATTTAGACCTACCTACTATTCGAAAATATAGAGTATTCCTAGCTAATCGTGCCGATTCGAAAGGTTTAACTTTGAGCAGAGTAACCCAAAATTATTATGTAATTGCGCTTCGCTCGTTTCTCCGCTTCTTAATAAAAAACGACTATAAAACTTTGGAGCCATCAAAAATTGATTTGCCTAAAACAGAATCACACAGTTTAAAATTTTTGGAAAAAGAGCAGGTCGACCGCTTGGTAACCAGCGTTGACACCTCGACTGAAGAAGGAATCCGTGACCGTACAATTTTGGAACTACTCTTCTCCACCGGCCTTCGTGTTTCGGAACTGGTCAGTTTAAATCACGAACAAGTAAATATTGAAAGACGCGAATTTGGCGTTGTCGGGAAAGGCAGAAAGGTGAGATTAGTGTTTGTTTCCGATCAGGCGGCTACTTGGATAAAAATGTATATGGATAAACGCGAAGATATTTTTAAACCGTTATTTATTCGCTATTCAGGAAAAATTATGGAAGAAAACGGCGGAGAGAGAATGCGGCTCACTGTCAGAAGCGTAGAAAGAATAGTTAAAAAATATGTTCGAAAAGCGAGGATTCCCGTTGATGCAACTGTCCATACGTTAAGGCATTCTTTTGCTACAGACCTCTTAACTAACGGGGCCGACATCCGTTCGGTCCAGGAAATGCTCGGACACAAAAATATTGCCACCACCCAGATTTATACCCATATTACCAATAAACAATTACATGATGTTTATAAACACTTCCATTCTGGTAACAAGTAGTATGAATCTGCTGAGGTCGTTTAGTAGGTTTCGTAATAAAGAACCACGTCAACAGTTACGGAATTTTCCCCCGGTGTAATGTTGGTTGGCGCGGATTGGTCAAGTGTTTTTGAAGCAACATCGGCTGCCATCATTAATGGACGCGGAGAGTTGGAATTCTCGACTACGTTGACGATTTTACCCAAGTTGATTCCGGCGGCTTTTGCCAGACTTTCGGCCTTGGCCTTGGCGTTGTCGACTGCAGTTTGGGTCGCCTGTTTTTCTAGCGATTTACTGAGCGTATCGCTAAAGGTAAAATTAACTCCGCCGACTAAATTTGCGCCGTCTTTGGTAGCAAGGTCTATAACTTGATTGGCTTTTTCAATCGGTTGAACATTGATGTCTAAATTCTGGGTTACGGTGTAGCCAGTGATATTTTGCTGTCCGCCGACCATCATTGGCGCTGCCATTGGCTCAATTTGATTTGAATAATTCGGGTTGACCGAATAATCGGTGGTTTTAATATCCTTATCAACAAGACCTAGTTTTTTTAAGTCCTTAATGATGCTGTCGGTAGCTTGATTGACCTTATTTTTAGCTTCAGCTACGGTTTGGGATTGTTGCGTTATGCCAACCGTTACCGTTGCTTGGTCAGGAACCGCAGTTACTTTTCCCTCGCCACTTGAAGAAAATAAATCGGTTTTGGTGGTGTTGACGCTATTTATAAAAAACGGAATCGGTCCGGCCAACTTAGTATAAACAAACAGGACGATGAAAAAAACAATGATGGTTCCAACCCAACTTTCTCTCATATATACATAGTACGGCTTTTAGCCATTTACTGTCAATACTTTTTGTATTATATTCGTTTTATGGCAAAAGCCGCCAAAATCATTTCCGCTCTTTTCTTTCTGGTTTCGCTTTCGGTTTTATTAAAGGTATTGTTTTTGAATTCTTACCAGGATTTAACCCAATATTATCTTGGCGTCAAGGCCGTTAATCCATATCTAAGCGGTGTGATTTATCCACCAACAGCGTTGGTAATTTTTTCCTTCCTAAATCTTTTCCCGCTTTTTATAATTGAAAGAGTTTGGACAGCGCTTTCGATAATCGCGCTTTTTACCTCAGTTTATCTAATCTTCAAAATGTACAACAAGCAGATTCTTTCATCTCTGGGATTTATGGTGCTTGGTTTGGTTTGTTGGTCGTTTCCCGTCAAATTCACGCTTGGAATGGGACAAATTAACAATTTTATCCTGCTCTTATTCGTCGCGGCGATTTATTTGTTGAGGCAAAAAAAAAGTTCTCTAGCAGCGTTTTTACTCTCGCTTTCATTCGCAATCAAATTATTTCCAGCCTATCTCATATTGCAATTTGTTGCGATGAAGAAGTGGAAATTTCTGCTCACTTTCATAATTTCACTATTTTTATTATCACTTTTTGCTTTTATTATCATCGGACCAAATAATAATTTATATTTTTACCAACATTTGTTACCGACATTTTTAAGTGGTTGGAAAACCGACTATTATAACCAGGCTCTAACCGGTTTTGTCGGCCGGAGTCTTCCTTACAATTTTTTCAGCCAGTCCTTGGTCAATTTACTTTCACTGTTCTTTATTTTGGTTTCTTGTTTGGTCATATTCAAAGCCCGTAAAAATAAAGAGCTGGTGAATATGAGCTTTGGACTCTTGATAACACTTAATTTAATCGTCAATAATTTTTCCTGGCAACACCACTTTGTGTTTTTGCTTTTTCCCTTTCTGGCAACGCTATTCTATGTTCAAACAATCAAAAATAACTTCAGATTACTATTCCTACTTTTTGTTTCCTACGTTTGGGTTTCGTTTAACTTGGTAAATCCGTACGCGGTTCCCGTTCTTTTACAATCACATGTTCTATATGGAGCAATTCTGTTATGGATTCTAGAAGTTTATCTTATCTGGAAAGATTCTCGGCCGCTCTTACTAAGTTTTCCAGCAAAAGCGCGACGTTAGCCGGTCCAATTCCTCCGGGAGTAGGCGTGTAAAATGCAGCAATTTGTTCAATTTCATTTTCATCATAGTCTCCCTTAGTTTTGCCTTCATCATCGGCCGATAAGCCAACGCCAATCAAAATGATACCCTTTTTTAGGTCTTGAGAATTTATGACTCCCCTCTTCCCCACCGCGGAAATAAGGATGTCGGCTTTTTGAATAGTTGTATTTTTATCTTCTGTTTTTGAGTCGATAACAACCGGCTCAATATCTTTGCCGTGTAAATAATTGATTATCGGAAGACCTGCGGTTTCGCCCTTGCCGACCACGACGATTGTTTTGGCTTTTAGCCATTCGTCAAGCGAATCGTCTTCATTCAAGTTGCCAAAAATCTCGCCCAAAACCTCAAGAACCGCCGCGACAACCGGCACGGGATATAAAGAATTGTTACCAAAGCCATCGATTTCTTTGACAGGAGAAATTAATTTCTCCAAACTCGTCATTTTAATATTTTTTGGTGCCGGCCGTTGTAAAATGATACCGTGAATCTTTTTATCGTTGTCTAGCTTTCTGATCAAAGTTTCCAATTCCGGGTTAGAAACGGTTTCATCAAAACGGAAAATTTTGACTTCGGCACCAATCTCTTTCGCTTTTAATTCTTTCTGTCTAACATAAGCTTCGGAGGAGCTTACGTCGCCAATTAAAATAACCGCCATCGTCGGAGTAATTCCCCGTTCTTTGAGAATATCAACTTTTGTTTTCAAGTCTCCGAGAATATTAGCAGCAATTTGTCGTCCGTCAATTCTCATTGCTTAATTATACCATTAGCGGAGGTTATTTTTCGATGCAGGCGGCCGAAGCGACGTGGTCGGTCTTATCGGAGAAGCGCATTAGAATTACACCCTGTGTTGCGCGAGAAAGCCGTGGTATTGAATTTATTTCCAGCTTGACAATCTGACCTTTTTGCGAAGTCATTATAACTTCTTCAGAGCCTTGCGGAATAATCTGCGAAGTGACAACCTTTCCGGTTTTTTCGGTGACTTCAGCCACTTTTACTCCTTGCCCGCCGCGTCCTTGAGTATGGAATTGTTCGACCGGCGTCCTTTTGCCTAAGCCCTTTTCCATAATGGTTAAGACTTCGGATTTTTGACCTTTACCGACCACATCCATTTGAATAACGCGGTCATCCTTGGCGTCTTTTTTAATCAGGATTCCTCTGACTCCCATGGTATTTCTGCCCATTGGCCTGACGCCTCTTTCGGTAAAGCGGATTGATTTTCCGTTTCGGGTTACCAATAAGATGTCGTCGTTGCCGCTGGTTAATTTGCTCCAGACCAATTCATCATCTTTCTCAAGCTTTATGGCCAAAATGCCGCTTCGTCTGATGTTTTCAAATTCCGATAAAGCGCTTTTTTTGACCGTGCCGTTTTTGGTAGTCAAGAAAACATACTTTGCCTCAGAGCCTTTAGTTTTGTAGTTAACAAATGATTCGACTTTTTCGCCCGATTCAATATTCAATAAATTTACCACCGCGGTGCCCTTGCTGGTCCTTGAGGATTCATCTATTTCATAAGCCTTAATTTGGTAAACTTTTCCTTTGTTGGTAAAGAACAAAATATTGTCATGGGTTTCCAGATATTTAATGTCGGCAATCATGTCTTCGTCGTTTTTAGTGGTCATGCCGATAATGCCCTTGCCGCCCCGCTGTTGTGTTCTAAAGCTATTCAAACTTTGCCTTTTGATATAACCGGTGTCGGTCAGCGTAATGACCGTCGGTTCATTGGGAATTAAATCTTCTTCGGAAAACTCCCCGACTTTACTTTTATAAACTTTGGTTCTTCTAGGGTCGCTGTATTTTGCTTTAAGTTTGGTCAGCTCTTCGCCGATAACGACTAAAATCTTGGCCGGATGGCTCAGTAAATCTTCGAGGTATTCGATGGTTTCTTTAACCATCTGGTATTCTTCCTCAATCTTTTGCCTTTCCAGTGCCGCCAAACGTCTTAGCTGCATGTCCAAAATGGCGGTTGATTGAAGATCGGATAATTTGAATCTTGCCATCAAGTTTTTTTTAGCGTCTTCCTGATCTTTAGACTGCCGGATGGTTTTGATAACCGCGTCAATATTTTCGACCGCAATTTTCAAACCTTCCAAAATATGAAGTCTGGCCTTAGCTTGTTTTAATTCAAACTCGCTTCTTCGTTTAACCACCAAGTAACGATGTTTTAAAAACTCTTCCAGAATGGTTTTAAGATTCAGGGTTTGCGGTGTGCCGTCAACCAATGCAACAATATTGGCCGGAAAACTGGTTTGCAAAGCCGTGTACTTAAATAGATTGTTCAGAATTTTCTTTGGGCTACTGTCCCGTTTAAGTTCAACCACAATACGAATGCCGTGTCGGTCGGACTCATCGCGCAAATCGGAAATGCCTTCGACCTTTTTCTCCTTGGCCAGTTCCGCGATTCTGGCCACCAATAAGGCTTTGTTTACCTGATACGGAATTTCGGTAATAATGATGGCGGATTTTCCCTGCCCGATATCTTCGATGTCGGCCTTACCGCGGATTAGAATCCTGCCCCGTCCGGTGGTATAAACATTTTTAATTTCCGTCCAGTCATAAATGGCACCGGCGGTCGGAAAATCCGGACCTTTGATAAATTCCAACAGCTCGTCAACGGTCACTTCGGAAGAAATTGCAAAATGTGTTTCGGTGGTAATTTTGGCCTTTTTAATCAGGTACTCGACCGCATCGATAACTTCGCCTAAATTGTGCGGCGGGATTTTGGTGGCCATACCGACAGCAATTCCCTCAGAACCCATCAACAAAAGATTCGGTAACAGGGATGGTAAGAAGACGGGTTCTTGCTTGGTGCTGTCAAAGTTTGGAGCATAATCGACCGTTTCTTTTTCCATGTCCAGAAGCATTTCATCGGCGATGGCCGCCATTCTGGCTTCCGTATACCTCATGGCTGCCGGTGGATCGCCATCCATAGAGCCGAAGTTTCCTTGTCCGTCAATTAACGGATACCGCATCGCAAAATCCTGTGCCATCCTTACCAGAGAATCGTAAATCGGTACATCGCCGTGTGGGTGGTATTTTCCCATGACTTCTCCAACGACGGTAGCGGATTTTTTGTATTTCGTAGTGTGGGTTAAGCCCATCTCGTGCATGGCGTAGAGAATTCTTCTGTGGACCGGTTTTAAACCGTCTCTGACATCCGGCAGGGCGCGGGAAACGATAACCGACATCGCGTAATCTAAATACGCGCGTTTCATTTCAAAGGCAATCTCTGTATTCTGTAATTTACCGATATCACTCATATTGTTTCGGGGTCCTGTGTCTTTTAGTTGGCTCTCCGGATTCTAGACCAAAAAGCCTGCAATTAATAATGCGACGATATTCAAAACTTTAATCATGGGGTTGATAGCCGGGCCGGCAGTGTCTTTATACGGGTCGCCGACGGTGTCCCCGGTTACTGCCGACTGGTGGGCGAAACTGCCTTTGCCGCCGTAATTTCCTTCTTCAATGTATTTTTTGGTATTATCCCAAGCGGCTCCGCCGGTGGTCATAGAAATACCCAAGAACAATCCGGTAATAATGCTGCCCATAAGTAGTCCTCCGAGCGCTTTTGGACCCAGCGTAAAGCCGACCACAATCGGAGATAAAACCGTAATCGCGGTCGGCAAAATCATTTCCCTAATCGCCGCTTTGGTAACGATATCTACCGCTTTGCCGTATTCCGGCTTGGCCGTTCCGGCCATCAAACCCTTAATTTCCCTAAACTGTCTTCGGACTTCATCAACAATGGAAACACTGGCTTTGCCAACGGCTTCCATCGCCAAGGAGGCAAAAAGATATGGGAGGGCGCCTCCGATAAATAAGCCGACTAAAACA
>Ga0182027_10002176_pt1 | contig 31958 bp, 31 predicted proteins | sample 712E1DmetaG_FD_121300 | JGI IMG/M metagenome (GOLD analysis project Ga0182027, IMG submission 121300) | Permafrost microbial communities from Stordalen Mire, Sweden - 712E1D metaG (Illumina Assembly) | ecosystem: Environmental > Terrestrial > Soil > Wetlands > Permafrost | place: Sweden...
AAAACTAAAGAAGAACTAATATATTAAGCTATCCATTTCGATACAGTGCCCACAATTAAAACTGGATTTTGAATCACTTTCAGCAGATTTTGTTAGAAAATTCTATTCTAAAGTTCTGGAAAAATTCGAGAATCAGTCAGAGAATAGTCCTCGTGCAAAGAGTCTTTCAGAGATACTCAGCGAAGAATTGCCTAAAGACCAGAAAGATCTAAAACCATTCATTAATGCATATTTAACTCATGAGCCTTTGACTGTTAACATCATTGATCATCTAATACCAGAAATGCTGGATAAATGGAGATTTGAAGCGTTAGAATATTCAAAGATATTCTATTATCCTTTTCCTTCTAAGGAAGAGACCGAATTATTAAGTGGTATCGGTAGAATTGTCATGGAGCAAGACATCAAGTACAGAGCAGCAGATATAGAATTGCCAAAATCCATGCAATTCATGAAAAAGGCAGGCATTGCAAGAGAAAAAGATATACGTTCAAGCGGGACAGTAGATATTAGGCTGCCACATGTCCTGAAAAAATTAATTCATGATGAATACATCCAGAGTGAAGAGATTGTCCCAAGACTCCCAGAACAAATATTCCGTTATGAGGATAATATCATTTCGCATCATTACTTCCGTCATCTAGATATGTTCAGGGCATTCCGGACAACCCCTAAAATACTTGAGCGTATAGAGGATAAATTCAGGATTAATTATGATAAGTCTGACAGCAGAACACATGGATTGATGAAACCTAGAAATGTGAACAATCTATACACCATGACTGCAAAAGAAATCGCACAGACAGTCGAGGAACATTCTTCCAATGTATTCAGCGCTGATGTCCCTATATCAGGATATAGTATCATACTTAGATTGGCTCCCAAAGAGTTTTTGGACCAACATGTGACCAATCTCATATTGATGCTTCAGATGGATTTCGGCAAGATGGATTCTAAGGATTTCCTGGCGACGAATGGCGAGAATTTTATAACTGGCGAAGCCCTCAAGTCATTGAGCGTCGACGTATCGCTGGATGAAAAATATGCCATGCTATCATTCAATAGAAGTTTTCAATGGGGAAATTATAAATTGGATGCCGGATTCATGACTTATGGTGTTAAGTTGATGATGGAGAATTATTGCCTGCACAAAGGCATAAACTATTATGGCGAAATAGACATACAAGACAATGAAAAAATATTTTATATCGAGAAATATAACTCTGCATTGTTTGCAAAAGAGAATATCGAGAGGATACGCAGCGAGTTGACTCCAGATAATGTTCTTAAGATAATAGATTATTCCAATCATAATCACGCATTCCGTGCTGATGTCGACAGTATATCGCATTGCGAATATTGCGGCAAGGGGTTAATTGAAGGCACATTCGAATATAATGCTTTAGGATACATCATCAAGGATAGTGATCCTGTACTAAAACAGAAAGAGGTAAAATTCCCACTGCATCAATTACATATACTACAAGAACATTCAGAAAATTACAACCCTAAAATATATGAGTTAGAAGCAATAGACCAAATCATAAAACAGTCAAAGGACTGGATTGTTCGTGAGATAAGTCCTGAACTAGAGAAGGATTATACTAATATAATGCGAACATCAGCTGATATACTGCGTGCAAGCATAGAAACTGATAAGTGGTGTGAGAATGTTCACTCTACGCCAGACTATACTCCTGAGCAGCTAGATGCAGATCCAGAACTAAAGAAATTGGTAGAGATGGAACAAAAGATATTTGCGGAACCTCACAGGCTTGCACAGACACAGGAACACTCTATAGATAACATAATAACATATATCAATAACAATTATGGCGGCATGTCAAGAAAATATGAAGAATGGATTAAAGAGATAAATTCCAACTCATTCAATGATCCTCAATGGATACTTAATACGAAACTGGGTTTTATAGAATCGACATATAATACCTTTAAAACAAGACATGCACTGAATCCGTCTCCATTCTCACAAAGAGTTATAGAAGCTGTAGAGACAAGATACCAAGAATTATTTCCAAAGCATACGCATGCATTAAATTCTGGAAGGCAAAAATCATATATTCAGAAAAAACCATCAGAACTAGGGGATAAGTTTCTGTATTAATTCTATATCTTCAAACTCGTCACTTTACTGATCCCATATTCATTCATCGAAACGCCATAAAGGTTGTCTGCTTCTGAGATTACTGAATCGTTGTGGCTTATGATTATGTACTGAGCTTTCTTTGAATAATTCTTGACGAGCAGTGCAAGCTGTTCTGAATTCTTCTTGTCGAGTGCAGCATCAACTTCATCGAATATGTAGAATGGCGCAGGATCGTATTCCTGCACGGCAAATATGAATGCTATTGCAGTGAGAGTCTTCTCTCCGCCAGACAATGATTTGATGTCGAGGAATCTTGTTCCAGTTATTCTAACTTTAATCAATAGTCCTCCGTTGAATGGATCGTTCTTGTCTTCAAGTTCAAGCGATGCTTCGCCTTTTGACGAGAGCGCTCCGAATATCACCTTGAAATTGTGGTCTATGACTTCATACGTCTTCATGAATAATTCTTTTTTGCGACTATCTATCTCATTTATCATCATAAGAACGTCCTCGCGTTCATGCAGTATCTTGTCCTTCTTCTCGATGAAAGTCTTGTATTCCTTCTCGATTCTTTCATATATTTCAAGGGCTCTCATGTTGACAGCGCCTATGTCAAGGATTAGTTTCTCGAACTGCGCAATCTCTCTTATTATGTCAGTCTCAGGCTTGTCAGTGAATAATTCCACTCCTTCATACTGTTTGAATTCTTCGAGCATTCCTGAAAGCTGCGCTCTTAATTCAGCGCCCTGAAGCGATACTAAATTGCTCTTCTGTTCGATTCTTCGTGATTCTTCCTGCTTATTGAACACGTCATTCTCTGACTTGGAAACTTCTTCAGACAATTTGTTTCTCTTGTTGAACAGTTCCTTGAATTGCGCAAAGAATTTGGCTTCAGCAGCTTCCTTTTCCTTAAGCGATGCTTCCTCGTCGTGAATCTTCTTCAATAGATTATTTTTCTCATCCTCAAATCCTGCTTTCTCCTTGTCCTGCTGCTTTAGGATTTTTGCGATGTTATCCTTTTCTGGACTTAAAACATTCAATATCTGCGCATCATTGTTCTTTGCTTCAATTCTGTAATTTGATATGTCGTCGCGCAGTTGCGTTTTTCTCTGTTCGAAGGCATTAAGTTCAGCGAGGAGCGATGGATTTCTCAATTCATTTATCTTGTCACGCAATTGCTGTTTTTTAATCTTGAGCTGCGCGAGCGCCCTGTTCTTCTCGCTCGTCTTCATTATTATTGAATCAAGCTGTTTGTCGATTTCTGTTATGGATTTCTTTAATTCAAGCTTCTGCTTCTTGCTTACATCGAGGTCGTTTGAATCGAGATGGAGCGATTTTTCCATGACAATTATTTCACCGTCGAAGTTGGACTTCATCTGTCTTAGCCTGTCTATCAAATCTTCATTGTCAAGCTTCTTTTGTTCAAGCCTTCCAACAATCCCACTCAAGTCCGCTATCTCTGATTCGAGTTTGACTATTCCGTCGGAAACTTCCTTCTCCTGGAATCCGACTCCGCTCTTCTGCCTGAATCCTCCCTGCATGGAGCCTGATGTTTCCATCAAGTCGCCATTCATTGTGACCATCCTGTAAGTTCCAATGCCAATCTTTCGCGCAGTCTCGACATCTTCGACAACAAGAGTGTTCTCGAATACGAAACTGAATACTTTCTCGAATTTTGGATCATAAGTTATGAGTTCAAGCGCAAGTCCTCTAACGCCAGCGACTTTCGCGCTCTTTAGTTCAGGCTTTATTGTGACGGAACGGATTTTATTCATCGGAAGGAATGTTGCGACGCCGAGCTTATTGTCCTTCAAGTATTTGATGCATTCAGCAGCGACTTTATCATCCTCGACAACAATGCTTTTTATCCTCGAACCTGCAGCGACTTCAAGTGCTGTAGCATATTCTGATTTTACATTGCCTAACGTCGAGACTAGTCCATAGATGCCGCTCTTTGTATCCTTCAATTCAAGAATCCTTTGCACTGCAACTCCTGCTGCGACACTCTCTTTTATCGTGTTGCTCTTTGCCTGAAGTTTCATCAATTCTTCTTTTCGACTCAAAGTCTTTGTGCGTGCATTCTCCATCTGCGCAGCGAGCGAAGAATTTTCAGAGAGAGCGGTGTTCAATTCTAGTGTTATCTTCTTGAATTCGTCCTTCTTGTGTTTTAAGGTTTCAAGCTGATCTTTGTTCTCTTTTTCGAGCTTCAAAACATTATATATGCTGTCGTCGATGTTCTTTAAGAATAGTTCGCTCTTGTCTTTCTCCCTTAGCATATTCTGCTGTTCTTCACGGATTTTTCCGATCTCTTCCTGCATAACTTCACTGTCTTTATCTATCTGTTCAATCTCCTTATCTATCTGCGATACGCTGTCAAGATTATTCTTCTCAAGGAAATGCTTGATTTTACCCTCGATAAGCGCGAGGTCTTTCTCCTTGTTGACTATAGCGCCTTCAAGATCCTTTTTACCTGCGATAAGTTTTTCAATCTTTTCAGAAACTTCAGACAACGATTCCTGCAACTGAGTATTTCTTCCATTGATCTTCTCGATTTCAGTCTCTATTGATTTGACACGCTGATTATTCAATGCAAGTTCAATCTTTAATTTTTCAACTTCCTTGTGAATTGCGACTTGCTCTTTTTCTCCTTTCTCCTCAATCTCCTTGTTTATAGACTCAATATCCTTCTTTTTCTTGTCGATAGTTTCCTTTAGTTTGTTTACGTCTTCGACTAGCTTTGCTATCTTTGAATTGCCTTCATCAATATCCTTCTGAATCTTGTCTCTCTCGACAGTCTTTACTTTTATTCTTGAATCGAGGAGTGTTGCCTTGTTGCTTTTTATCTTGTCATTCAAGTCCTTGAATTTTAATGCCTGATCCCTATCTTTTTTCAGTTCCTGCAAATGCGTCTTTCTCTCGGCGAGGATTATCTCGACTTCATTCATCTTCTCTTCAACACGCCCAAGTTCCCTTAATGCCTTTTCCTTCTTCTCTTCGTACACTGAAAGACCTGCAATCTGTTCAAGCATCTGTCTTCTTTCAAGTGGCGTCATCTCGATGAGCCTGATGATTTCACCTTGAAGAACAATATTGTATCCGTCAGGATTTATTTTTGCGAACGATAGAAGATCGAGTATTTCCTGTCTAGTCTTTGATTTGTCATTTATCTTGTAGACGGATTGACCGTTATCTTTGATTATTCTTGTGATTTTTATCTCATTCTCGAAAGCATTAGTCTCTATCTTCTTTCTCTTGCTCGGGGAATCATCCTGTATCTTTGGAAATACTTTGTTTGTATTATCAAAGAATATTGAAACCTCGCCGTCCTTTGCAGGATTCTTTAGTTTTCCGCCATTATATATTAAATTTGAAGACTTCTCTGCACGCATGTCTTTACTTGAACCTTTGCCTAGAACGAAACATAGAGCGTCCATGACATTGCTGTTATGCACGATAATATTGTTGGCAATAAAATTGTGATTTGGTTCAACACACAAATCATAAACCCATTTATCTTCTGGAACAATATGTTCGATAGAGGATATTTCATCCCAGAAAATGTCTGATTGGGCAAGTGTTTCAAGTATTTGCACAGTCTGTGTTCTATTATCGAACACTTCTGAGAGCAGGATATTTAATCCATGCCTGCTAGGTGTTGAACCATTATAGATATAAGATTCTAATATAGGATATTGTGCTCTAAGATTTTTTATTTTCAGGTTGTTTTCTTTCACGGCTTTTTTGATCAAATCATTTACTTCCAATAGATCTACATTAGTATTATCCTTCTTTCCAAGTAATTTTGATAATCTTGATCGCTTCTCATTATGATACATGAAAACATTTCTTGAGAACAATTCAGCATTCTGTACTCCGTAAAGACTTAATTCTTTATATTTTCCGCTAAAGCCTGTATTCGTCGCTATTTTTATTACATCCTTGACGCGTGGCTGCATTCCTAATCTTAACAGCAATGTTTCTATCATAAATGCTAATTGAGGGCTTTTAGTTGTGATTTGTATAGCATTCTTGGATACATAACCGTCGCCAGAATATAATGCGCCGAGCAATTCACCAATCTCCATATTTGTAGAATGCTTCAGATATATATTGCCAATGGTCTTCTTTCCTGTTGGAGAATTCATGCCGAATTTTTTTAATAATACGATGAGCGGCGAAGAATATGCTATAACATCCCATACATTTGGTTTATACTCATTGATGGTCGCTCGTACATCAAAGACTTTGGTTAAGCAATTGTAATAATCTTTGACAACTTCTTCTGTTCCATTAGTGAACCATATTTGATTGGATTTTTCATCAACTCTTCCTTCAGCAAGCAAGTATCCTAGTGCTCTCGAGAATTCTTTTGAGTTATACCAAGGCATTTTGCATTCGATATAGCTATTCTTGGACTTGACATGTGTTATATTGCGGATTATAATATTATCTTCATATCCTAGCGATCTTAATAGTTTTACTAGATACGAGAAATTTATTGCTTGGGAATCGCGCAAGCCCTTGATTGCACCAATAGGAATTGATGCGCTTTCTGCAATGCTCTTTATTGAACCGGATTTTTTATCATCAAACAATTTCCTGAATTTATAATCATACTGGACATATAATTCATCGTCGGAAGTTATCATGTCGAGAAGTTCAGAGAATAATTTATTATTTTCAGATGTTTGGATAATTCTTGGAACAGCTATCCTTAATCCTTCTTTCAATCCATCAGCCCTTAATGGAAGAACTTTCCCTTCGGATAATGTAAATAATGGATGATACGGTGTAGTTGTGATATTTCTTCCAGACTTGGTCTTTATATTGATAAGTTTCTCTGGAGCTTCACGCTTGACAAATGCGGCTATAGGCATAGAAACAATCTTCAAATTAGAATCCATGCCAAGAATCTTAGTACCATCGCCATCTGCAACCCATCCGTCATCTATTGCTTTAGAATCATGTTCATGACTGTTGACTAAAGAATCAATTCTTGTTATCGAGCCATCGGCTAAAGAAACCAACGCATCCCCAGTAAGGCATTTCCCGGATCCGTTCGGACCTAGTACGCAATTAAAATTGTCGCCGAACAATAATTCAGTCTTTGTCGCAAAGGACTTAAAACCCTTGATTTCTAACTTCGTAACTCTGGTAACTCTCGACATATCTTATGATCCTCGCTCACAACTTATAATATTATCTGAACTCTCACCTAAAACAGATGGAAAAGTCCATATTTGATATATAAATTTGATTATTTTGTTCATGTTCATGCTCAAGTCAGTATCTTCCTCATAAATTCAGGAGCTGATTCTGAAATTCTTTTAGTAACTCCAAGCAATTTGAAGACATCTGTTATCTCCGTCTCTGTGTCTGTCTGAACCTCTACACTTGGAGGGAATTTTTCAATCTGTTCAATATATACTTTGACTTTTCCTAATTGGTACATCCATCCCTTGCGTGAATACTTGAACCCTTCTTTTAGCGTGTTATTGAAATGTTTATCGATGAATTTCTTTGCATCGCTTAATTCATCAAATTCTTCTTTTACAAGCAATGTATCTATCTTAGACTTGCCAGTCCATTGAGACAACTTGTGCGTTAATACTAAATCTTTTGTAGACCAGCCTTTTTCTTTATATATTCTTAATCTTATGAATTCATGTTTTAAATCTATCTTCTTATTTGTAGGTATGTATATAACATCTGTGAATGCATATCGATCCTTGAATGTTCCCTTTAACGACTCGACCTTCTTAATACATTTTTCCACGTCAGGTATTATTCCTCTGGCTTCAATCATTTTATATCCTCCTTGCCTTCCTTACAAGCGTCGCCGCCTGATGAGAGATTATCTTTTTCACATCATAATCTTTCATGAATCTGTCAACTTTAGCCATGTTCTGCTTTAATGATTGGGATTCAGTCCTGCATACGAATTCGACAGTCACACCGATATAATCTATATCCTCGATATATACTGAGATATCATCAAATAAGTATTCTCTTGTCGTTCTCTTGAATGAAAACCATTCATCGGTCTTATCTTCAAAAGCAACTTTAGCTTCTTTTAATGAACTGCATTCTATAGATGGACTGCCAATTGGCATCTTGAAAAACTGGAATCCTGATTCAAACTGTATATCTGATTTGTGGAACGGATAGAATTTTCCGACTTTCATAGATGACCAAGCATTCTTATGTATATGTCTTACCCATAAAAGATTCTTGTCAGTATCCATGCTTTTGATAGTAGTATATCTAAGTACATGATCTGTAAATTCTGCTACTCCGACAAATTTAGCTTTCTCTTCAAGAAATCCTATCAATTTATCATTTGATAGATATGCTCTCTTACATGCATAATGGTCTAGTCCCATTTATTTCTCCTCATAATCTGTATACGCATAATATTTCGTGAATAATTCCTTCATTATCTTTGCGAATGCTTTGTCGCGAATAAGCATTGTAGTATTTGACTTGATTAGTCCAATCATCACTTCTTCATCATCGATAATGGACAATGCGATGCCTTCATTTGGTATTGGCTTTATTTCCTTGTTGACAGTCTTCCATTCTTTAATGGCTTTATTTGTTTCTGAATCGAATCTTCCGAGATTCTTTTTATCGATGCCTTTTTCTATATCCTTCTTTGCATCTCTCATCCATACAGGATTTGGTTCGAATGTATATTTTATACTGTATTCATATTTCTCCGCTTTCTTTGTCTCTTTGATTATTTTATAGAAATTGCTCTTGCCTTTAGCCAGTATCACTGGTTCTTGCGGATTATCCTCATATATCTTTTTTAGTTCCTTGATTTTATCGTCTATTTCCATAAGATTCTTTATTCTTGAATCGATGATTTCGTGAAGTTTGTCAGGGCTTGTCGGAACATATTTTTTTGTGTCTTCAGGCAATATGCGTACTAGTCCTTTCTCTTCCAATGCTGAGAGGACATTATAGATTCTTCCGTAAGGAACCTGCGATTCTTTGCATATGTGTCCTGCTGCTGCCTTGCCTAATCGAAGCATAGTTTCATAGACTTTAGTTTCATTGGAGGTAAGACCTAGTTCCTTGAATTCTAGCGGTTTAGACAAATCACTCATTGTGCTTGATTTGTGCTTAACGAATATATAAACTTTACTAATACAACCACAGGAGAGGTGGCAAAGATATAAATAGAACTTATACCATCACTACTATTAAGTAAGAATATAACTTGCTGCTGAGGAGGTTAAAAATGATAAATATAAAAGATGTAAACTATGTTCCGATAGAATATAAAGTATTAGCATATAAATCATTATTCAGTCATTCTTCGGAAATAATATACGCACGTAAGATTTCTGAGTTTGCTGTAGTATTAACTGATTCTACTGCTGGTAATGTTGAAACACGTATATATTTTGAATCAGATAAATATTCTGTTCAAAATCTTGTGAAGAACTGCTTGACAACAGATGCTAAATTAGAAGATCTTCATATGACTACAATTCGTGTTTTAAACGATACTCCACGATTAGAAAGTCTTCTAGAACCTACTGCTCCTGTGGCGCAATGGTATGATTCTTGTATCAATATAACTTCGATGTTCAGTAGAAATAATGAGGTGAAACAATGAACGTGTGGAAGAAAATCGTGGAAGCACAGTCAAAAAGACAAGAACAAACTTCATACATTGAGGATGGACAGGAAGTCCAGATAAGAATACGACAGAACGGATGGTACGAAGGATTCGTATCAATGTCATGAATAGGAGGAAATAAGATGAGTAAACTTAAAACAATTGATAATTTTTTGAAGAATAATGATAAGTTTTACATAGGTAAACTTGGCGAATTTGATGACAAATTTTATGCTCATCAAACTGATTCTTGTGTAAATCATGAAGTATCTTACTGTGTGGCTCCAAGTGAGGGGTTGCTTGATAGTGTGTCTTTATTGCAGAATTTTATGATGAGTCTAATTCCTTCAGGATTGGAACCTGATAGAATACATGATTTTTATCAGGATCGTTCTGAAGAACGTATATATGGAGGGCAGATATATTTTCGTGAAAATATTGGTCAAAGAAAAATCGTTCATACCCTTACTTCAGCGGACCTGGATCTAGTTAAACATGGTTTTAGGGATGGTAAAAAAGTTGTTGAGAATACATATAATATAGTCAGAAGAATAGATATATTCCCATTCCCGAGCAAAGAATATTTGGATGATAAAATAAAAGAAGGATTATTTATTATGACTGGTCCAATCCCTATTCATCCGCACAATTTGGCTAAGTATAGAAGGAATATCTAATATTCTCCCAATCCTTTCTGCGCTTTGTCTCTTGAGATCTTCTTGTACGTCTCCCACGATTTTCGGAACAGGTGTTGATAGCGCTGATCGTCGTGATATTTCTCGATGAACGCTTTAGTTTTTGGATCTGACGGGTATCCTGAACCAAAATCTATTCCTAATTTCTTTTTTATCTTTTCAATATGTGCTTCTCTGCTCGTTTTGGCCATAATTGACGCGCCGCTGCACTCAACGAAATTCTGATCGGCTTTGTGCTGGACAATCAATTCTATTTTATCTCTAAGATTATTATCGATATTTTTCTTGAGATATGCAGTATATGCTTGAACATTCGTGCTCGGGCAATCTATTACTGCCCTATCGGGTTTTAACTCATTTATTATCTCTGCCTGTTTTACGGCTTCCAGCCAATTCAGATTCAAGTCGTTCACGCCATTTACAGCATTATCAATTTCATTAGCGGATACTTCTATTATCTTTATCCCTTTAGCAATTTTAGTGATATCTTCAGCCAGTTCTACTCGCTTATTTTGCAGGACCATCTTGGAATCTTTTACTCCTAATTCCTTTAGATGCTTAAGGTCTTTATCCTCGAACATTGTACCTGCTATGAACATACTGGATACAAGTGGACCACGGCCGGCTTCATCAATTCCTAATGTCAACATTTTCTTGCCTCAATAATAATAATATTTTTTCTCTTACTAATTTGAATTTATATTCCCTGTCAATATCATAAAAATTGAACCTATATACAGTCCATCCCGCTTTTTTCAGATAGTATTCCCTGATTTTATCTTTTTTGAATCCTTCTGCAGTAAAATGTTTATAGTATCCGTCAATTTCCAGTATTATCTTTTGCTTAGGAAACTGAAAATCAGGTCTATATAGAGTCTTTTTCGTAATATCTTGCGTATCGAAATAAAAATCTTCTCTTTCTATGAAGTGTTTTTTCAGAAAATCAAGCATTTTCTGTTCGACCTTGGATATTTTTCCAGGATACTGGATTAATCTGAGCCTTTCTAATTCTTCAGGATGATCCACTAAATATTTTTTATGAATTATTGAGAGCTTTAACCGCTGTTCTGGTGAGAAAGGTTTGCCCTGTCTATGAATTACAATATTATTTAGTCTACGTTCTTGATGATATTTTTTTAATCCTGCTAGTCTCTTTTCTGACCATGCATAATTTCTTCCTTTAAGCACTTTACTTAGATTTTCTCTTCTCTTAGCAGCCATATTTCGTCCACTTATTTCTTCAAAAGTTTTGCCTTTAAGATAAAAATTTGAACTTCGTATATTGACATGATTATTTTTTAATAAGTCTAAGATTGTTGTTTTATTAACATTATATTTTTTAGCAATTTTATCTGAAGAAATCTTTTGATTTACATATAATTCAATAATTTCTTCTACAGGAAGATCTTTCTTGTTCCAAGCTTTTTGCAATCCTTTCTTGCCTTTGTTCCATACGCTTCTGCCTTTCAAAGATTTACTTAAGTTATGACACCACAACTCTTTGTTCTTGAAAATTCTTTTTCTACCTAAATGTGCTTTCCCAATTTTTTCTTTGATAATTTTTGCTCTATCTTCACCAAACCTTTCTTCATAACTTTTACTCATAGCTTTACTAAGATTAATTCTATGTGGCGCAGATCTTGGAGGTTTAGGACGATTTTTTAATGCTCTGCTGACTTTTAATCTCTGTTCTAGCGAATGTGCTCTATTAATGGTCCTGCTCTTCATATTGGAAATTATTTGATATTCTTCTCCAAACAATTCCCTGAAATAATTATTGATTGTTGTCCTATCAACATCATTTGCGTTAGCAATCTGTTGAGTAGTCAAGTTTTTGTCTGATTTATACTCGAGAAATAATCTTAATATTTTATCTTCTGATATCTTTTTATTCATTTCAAATCTATAAAAAGAATTATCTCCTTATTTATATACCCTGCGGCTGTCTGTCCAGTGTGTCCAGTGCAATATTTATAATAGATGATGCGTCGTACTGACTATAGTCGATGTGTGCATTGAATTAAGTTCCAATACGCTATTCTCCCTGAATTCTTTCAGGTTCATCGCTCCTACGTTGCTTAATGCTGTCTTTATTATCTGCGCGTCTCTTTCAACATTTGGTTTTAATCTTCCAGCGTATGGTATTACTCCCTCGACACCTTCTGCAAAGAATGTCTTTCTGTTTGAGTGCCCGTATCTTCCAAGATTTTTTGCCCGCTCGCTGCCTTCGCCCCATGTCTCAACATATCGCATCTTCAATTCATCATTTGTCTGTTTTCTGTTCTCGTCGAGTTTTGGCGCCGCGGATTCATAGAATTTGTTGAAGTAATTTCCCATCATCAATACATCTGCTCCTGCTGCAAGAGCAATTATCATGTCAGCAGATGATGAAATTCCTCCGTCAGCGATTACCGGAACATATTTTCCTGTTTTTCTGAAATAGTCATCTCTTGCGCGCGCAGTCTCGAGAAGCGACGTCATCGGTCCTCGTCCTGTAGCCTTGACTTTCTGCGTAGTGCATATAGATCCTGAAGACATCCCTTCCTTTATCATGTCGACGCCGGCTTCCATCAATGCCATTGCGCCTTCGTATGTTATGACGTTTCCAGCGCATAGAGGCACTGAAAAACTTTTCTTGTATTCTTTTATCGCTTCGATTATATATTCGTTGTACGCATCAGAAGTGTCTATCACTACAAGGTCGGCTCCTGCCTTGATGTTTGCTTGCACGCGGTCCTTCCACCCATCATATGTGTCAGTCGCTATTCCGACTGGTATCATGTCAGTGTCCTGCTTGAATGCCATCTTGATTAATCTTTTCTGCTCGTCGAGTACTACAAGATATTTTGCATCAGTATTTTTTAGTATGCCTTTTGCTTCAGAGACTGTTATGTCTGGAATATCGCATATTCCCATGTTGCTGTCATTGCCATTATATCTTATCATTACCTTGTCGACCATTTCTGACTGAGGGATGTCCATCTTCCAATAATGTTCCATAGTGAATATTCCTAGGAATTCTCCAAAGCGCGTAACGACTGGAATAGTAGAATATCCGTGCCTGCTTACCATGCTCAATGCTTCTTCCACAGTCTGGTTGTCGCGTATAGTCAGAGGCTCATCGACGAATGATAGTTCGTGGCTTTTTATCTTAGAGACTATCTCTGCCTGTGTTGCTATATCGAGTCTTGCAGGGAGTATTCCCATGCCTCCATTTCTTCCTATTGCAAGCGCCATCTCATATCCTGTGACAGATGTCATCGGTGAACTTATCAGAGGTACTTTCAGGCTTATATTGTCAGCGAGCTTTGTTCGAAGAGTAATGTTTTGCGGAACACATTCTTTTCCAGTATGCCCTGTAAGAAGGCTGAATTCGTTGAATGTTCTCCCTGATTCATAAATTATTTTCTTAGCCATATATACCACCTTGTATTGAAATTATTTTTTATAGAATTGTCTGCTGAGACAATATATTCTTTAGAGTTATAGAATTTGCGAAGCGCCATATGTAAGGAAGGCGGCTGTTTTTTATAAATTTTATTGTATATATAGATTTTTCTGCAATTATTCATTCGAGAATTATATTTATATCCCTTCAAACAACTTCTGGACTTCATCTATCGACTGTGTACGCGCAAGTTTGTCTCTTATTACTGCTCCGCCCTTTACTCCTTTAGTGAAATAGTTCGCTTGAACCTTGATATATTTAAAATTTATATTCAATCTTTTTGCATGTTCAAGATATTTATAGAATATGTCAACATGATCTTTCGTCGTATATTTACTGTAGCTTCCTGTTTTTAGAAAATCGTCGCATTGCTTGAATAGCAATGGATTGCCTCGAGCGGCTCTGCCAATCATCACATAATCGCATCCTGTTTCAGTCAGCATTTTTAGTGCTGTTTCTGGGCTAGTAACATCGCCATTTCCTATTACTGGAATATTGACTGCTTCTTTCACGTCCTTTATATGCTGCCAATTTGCAATGCCTGCATAGCCTTGTATTGCAGTTCGCGCGTGTACAGCGATAGCGCTTGCGCCATTATCCTCTATGATTTTTGCTATCTTTACTGCAACGATATTCTTGAAATTTATTCCTGCGCGAATTTTAGCTGTTACTGGAACATTTGCCGCATCAACCGTCTTATAGATTATTTCGCCAATCTTATTAGGTCTATTGAGCAATGCCGACCCTGCGCCTTCTTTGATTATTTTAGTCGCTGGGCATCCAAAATTTATATCGATAGCATCAAAATGATATTTTTCTGAAATGATTTTAGCTGCTTTCGCAAAATATTCCGCGTTTTGACCGAACAATTGCAAAATTACGGGCTTTTCTTTACGAGTAGATTCTAGCATGAATTCGCTTGCTTTATAATTTCTTGATATGGCGTGCGCTGAAACCATTTCTGTATATACTGCGCCAGCGCCATTCTCCCTGCACAGCAATCTGAATGCAACATCATTGATGCCTGCCATAGGCGCGAGAAATACCTTTCCATCGATCTTCTTGAAAATATTATCCTTAGACATATTATCAGAGTATTAGATTCTATTATAAATATTACTGGTTGGGAATTTATAGAGATGATTATGTGTCTATACTCTTCAAATCCACGTATTGTTCAACCTGTGGATGTTAACTGTCGGCTGTTAAGAATTCGGCTGTTTTTGGGTCTTTTCCTTTAAAAGACTAAGTAAGAGTGAATTTAGACTTATTTTTTGCTAATTCTTCAATTTTTGCACGATTTAGCAATATAACTTCTTTACTTCTCATAAAGGGAGTTTCGTCTATCTGTTGTAACGTCGCAATACAAGGTCGGACTTTAACTTCAGGTCTTCTTAAATACTCTTTAATTTTAATTGCAGCATCAACGACTTTATTTGTAGTTTCATCAGAAATAGGGGTTCCAGTTTTACAGCTAACGACATACAATTCACAAGTTCTGTCATCATATGCTAAAACATCTGCCGATGCAATTGTGATGGATCCATTTTTGATACTGTCATTTTTTTCTAGCCAGATTGATTGCAACCCACCACAATTAAGAAGTATAGACATTTCCAGCTCGAATCTTGATTGAGGTTTTTGTTTTTGAATTTCTGAAGATTGTAATAAGAGACTTTTTGTGAAATCTTCTGGATTTCTGAAGATGCTATATGCTTCGTACAAAACAGATGTTAAAACATTGCTTCTTGCTAAAACTTCACTTGTTTTGTAGAATTTTGAAAATAACATTATTCCTATATTTGTATCAAATATCTCTAAGGTTACAGTATTATATTCTGATAACATCTCAATGGTGATTGGCACAGCATAGGTGGTTACATTATTTATTTGCTTGAACGATCCTTTAACAACACAATCACTATTCTCTCCACCATAAACATCTCTCACATTAAAGAATCTAAGAGAATAATCAAACGTCTCATCAATAAACTCAGAGTCCATTTGAATAATGCCTTCGGTTTTAGACTTGACTTTTAAACCACCAGATATATTTACTGGAAGGAGAATGTAAATTGAACCGTCTGGATTGGCTATCTCAAATCCGAGCTTTTCCTTCGATATTGTCTGAAAGCTACTTGATCCAAAAGAATAAATCCCTCGCATAAGTTCATTACCTATACCTTGCTGATTTTTACCATAGAATTCTAATTGAAAATAACCTCTACCATTTCTCTGATAATAATTAAACAATAACTTATCATAGTTAAAGTTTATCGACAAAGATATTTTTATTCCGTTATTACGAAGTATTCCTTCATTCATGTCAGCAAAAAACTTGTCCAACATTCTTTCATCAATTTGGTCATAACTTCGCAGAAACAACAGGCTATTTTTTTGTTCATTAACATTCTGACCTTTAATTTCAACAAATTGTATGTGTGATGCCAAATGAACAAACTCATTATTTTTGAGAAAACATAAACTACTAATTTCTAAGTATTTCAAATTTTTAGCATATTTTTCCAGGATTTCGTTGAATTCATACATATTAATCCTCGAATGTTTTCTTGATTTTTGTAGTGATTAGCTTATCCATGTTTTTTACCCGACTTGTATTCTTCCTTTTTTTCTGCTACAGCCATTGTATTTTCTGATTGGGTCGCATAAGGACTTATTTCATCCTCTTCAACCCATTTGCCAGATAAGGCTTCTGCTTGTTCTAAAACAAGGTCTGTTGCTATCGCGGTTTTATCTGGCGGATAGCCATATTTTTTGAGAAGTCTTTTTACAATAACTCTAAGCTTTGCTCTAACTGTTTCTCGGAGTTTCCAATCGATTGATGTGTTTTGTTTTACTATGTCTGTCATTTCTCTTGCGATTTTCTTTAAGACTTCTTCGCCCAGTATTTCTTTTGCGCTTTCATTGTCTGCAAGAGCATCATAGAATGCAATTTCGTCATCTGTTAAGCCTAACTTTTCTCCTCTTGATTGTGCTGTTCTGATATTCTTTGCTAAGTCTATTAATTCTGCAATTATTTGTGCTGAGTCAATACTTCTGCTTTGATATTTGAGTATTGCATCTTCAAGCATTTTTGAAAACTTCTTATTTTCAATCTTGTTTGTTTTGAATCTGGTTCTTATTTCATCAGCTAACAGTTTTTTGAGAGTTTCAAATGCTAAGTTTTTATATTCCATGTTCTGGAATGTTTCTAAGAATTTATCTGAGAGTATTGAAATTTCAGGTCTTTGAATATTCAGATGTTTGAATACATCAATTTCGCCTTCAGCCTCTACAGCTTTTGAGACTAATTGTTTTATGACGCTATCTGAAAGGCTTCTTGATGTTCCTTCTTCAGTCTCAGTCTTCATTAATGATCTTGAGATTGATTGGAATAAAGCTGCGTCTTCTCTGATGGCTTTTGCTTCATCAGATGTTATTGAAAGATCTAATGCTTTCATTAAAGCTTGGACATTTCTGACAAATCTTTTCTTTCCATCATCTAATCCTAAAATGTGCTCTTCAATCTTGAAAAATATATCAATTCTTTTTTTCGAGTTTGTTGTTTTATAGTATTCTTTATAATTGCATTTGGAGAGCATATCTTTGACTATTTCATACTTTTCTTTGAGAATAGCGATTGCTTGATCGCCATAACTTAGTGGGTCGTTTTTACCTGCTGTTTGTGTGTAGACTGTGACTGCTTTTCTAAGTTCATCGGCTATTCCAATAAAGTCAATGACGAGTCCTGCTTCTTTGTCTTTATAGATTCGGTTAACTCTTGCAATTGTTTGCATTAAATTATGATGTTTGATTATCTTATCAATATAAAGCGTGTTTAAGCAAGGAACATCAAATCCCGTGAGCCACATATCTCTGACGATGACAAGTTTAAAATCAGATTTAGGGTCTTTGAATATTTTAGCCAATTCTTTTCTATTTTCTTTGTTTCTCGTATGCTCCGCATATTCTTTTCCGTCTGACGCTGAGCCAGTCATAACAATTTTCATAAGACCTTTAGCGTCATCTTTATTGTACCAGTCAGGTCTGAGTTTTTTTATTTCATCGTGCAATTCTATGCAGATTCTTCTGCTCATACAAACAACCATTGCCTTTCCATTTCCGATGAGTTGTCTCATTTCGAAATGGTTAATGATTGATTTTGCAAGTTGTTCAATTCTTGGTTTTGAACCTGCTAACGCTTCAATAGTTGACCATTTGGCTTTTTCTTCTTGAACAATAGATTTTTCTTCTTGCTCTGTAAATTCATAGATTAAATCATCTATTTGCTTGAATATTTCCTCATTCTTTCCAAGTTTAATAAGTTTAGAGTCGTAGATTATTTTTACTACCCTATGATCTTCTAAAGCAAGATGCATATCATAAATGTCAATATATTCTCCAAATACTCCTCTTGTGCTTTTATCATCAAACTCTATTGGTGTTCCAGTAAATCCGATGAAACTCGCGTTTGGTAAAGCATCTCTAAGATACTTTGCTAATCCGTATTTTAGAATATTTTCTTGAAGCTTTGCTTTAAATCCATATTGAGTTCTATGAGCTTCATCTGTTACTACGATGATATTATCTCTTGTTGATAATTGTTCAAATGTTGAGCCGTTTTTCGTTAAGAATTTGTGAATGGTTGTGAATATTATTCCACCTGATGAAACTTTCAATGCTACTTTTAATTCCTCTTGTGACTTAATCTTTTTTTGGAAACGTCTTCCGTCGAGAAGTGTCACTGTTGAATGTTATGTCCACTCATCATAACTTCATTTTCAGAGACTGTGTCTGAGACTGGGTTTCAAACGTCCTGTGCCACCAATAAAACGTGATTTATAGGATTTTAGAGGGTTCGTAAGAGGGCTCGTTTCAATTTCACATTTAGACTACAGGCTTGACTACAGGCTTCGATTTAGAAATCAATTCAGGCGGTTAGTTAGGCGGTTAGCTCCAATTTAAGATTTACCACTACAGGTCTCACTACAGGCTTCAATTTTACGGTATCAATTTTTCTGTTATTTTACCTACTGGTTTGCCTACTTGTTTCAAAAAATTGAGGGAAAACAAGAATACTAAGAACATCCGCTATTTAACGGATAGGATTGACATCCACAGGGTGACCAATACGTCAAATCCACATAATATATAAATGGGAACGTAATCAACATATCATGGTTTCCGTACAATTCAAACAAAAATGCGCCAAGTGCAAGAAGAATTACGTCCTAGCTACGTCAAGGACATCGTATGTGATGTGTTATGACTGCCAGAAAGCTGCGCTGAATGCGTCAGAAGTGACTGATCCATTGTACAAGGAACTTCTCGACATTCCCGAAGAATACTATAAAGAGAATGCATTTCTAAGAAACATCAAGATAAACTATCTGAAGTATCATTCATTGACAGAGGCTCAGGCGGCAGCATTCAAGAAGGTCGTTGATAAAATGAAGAAAGACAAAGAAATGTAAACTATTTTGTGGATGAGTTGATTAAAATGTTAATTTATCCCTAGCTTTCAAGAATTCTTGAAAACGTCAGCACATTCTCGCGTATCCTCTTCTTGTTAAGAAATTCTTCGCTTCTTTTATAGCATTCATCTATTACATATTCACAATCAGACCAAAGCGTCAGTATCAGGGTTCCATATTTATCCCTGAATCCCTTCAATACAACGCAGCATACATAAAGGTCGTCCATGTATCCTTCTACACCATAGAAATCTTCATCAAGAACATCCTCAGAATTAGCAAGATACGCAATCGCGCTATTAATCTTGCGTCTAGCGTCCTTGTCTATAGATTCCTCATTAAGCAAATAGCAAAGCAGCCTGAATATTTGGGGCAAATACTTCACACAATCCAATTCACCATCTTCCACATTGGACAATTGCTCTTTAAGATAGTCATAATATGTTTTCACATAGATTTCTTGATTATGGTAATATATAAACTTTTTTAATTCTAGCGGATAAAAATCAGTTCATACTCTTCCATACTTCTTTATCTTCTCAAGATGTTTAGGACTGTAGAATCCTATGGTTTTCATCCATAATGCTAGATTTTTATATCCATGTATCTCGAATCTATACGTTATCGAATAACCTTCTTTTAATCTAGCATCTTTCTGTTTATATTCATAAGGTTTAGGAAATTTTAGATCTTTATTTTTAAGGAATTCTGCGATTTCTTCTACAAAACTCCGGCTTTTAGATGTGAGGTTTATCGTCGGATAATATGGATATGTTCTATATCTTTTCTTGAATGATATGCATCCGTCAGTATCGAATACTCCTCGAATAAATGAAATGATTAATTTTTCATCTTTAAAGAATAATTCTGGAATTTTCAAAGTGGGATATTTGATCCCTGAAGGCAATCCTATAATCTGTGTTAGATATGTATAGATAGATTTCGAATAGACAGAAAATCCGTAAGTAGTTTTAGAATCATGATATTTCATGTTAGGAAATACTCCAAAAACTTTCTCAAATTTTGGTCCGATAATCTGGTGATAGAATTCTTTCTCATCCTTCGGATTGCCGACGACCTTAAGGCAATATTCATTCTTTTTTCTTCGATATCCTATACTCCCGTCACCGGCAAATATTCCGCAAAGATATGCTAAATCTTCAGTTATCTCTGACGGCAGGGTTATTCCTCTTTTGTTGTCATGTTTTGATAATATGATCATTTTGTAGAGAAATTCATACTTATAGATATGCTTTGCGGCTGCCTGTCCAGTGTGTCCAGTGCAGATTTTTTGAGATGGAATCGTTTGCTTCATACTCTGATGTATTGGAAGCAAATGATGGAATCGATGACAAAAAACTGGAAAACATTTCCTGAGAATAAAATATAGCGGGGATCAGATTTGAATTCATCGATCAGGACGCGCTAACGTCACAACCTCTGATGACCTCAGGGTTATGAGCCTTTCGCGACTCTTTAAGGGAGTCTCTGCGAGCACTCCTGTCTGCTCTACCCCGCTATGATGGAACAGAACAAGGATTTATTTAAAAAGCTATTGATATGTCAGAAATACCACTAATCTGTTGATGAGTGGATAAGCTTTACTTATCCACTTAATAATTATGCAGTATTTCTGAGCATGATCAAGAACAAGCATGATTATTAGATAATCATGCCACCAGTCTATGACTGGTGGTTCTTGACAAAATATTTCTAAGAATTAATATCGCTGGCAGCAAGTTTATCCAGTCCTCGAACCTTATTAGCGTATTGCGGTGTAGAAAGATTGTTTGATGATGTGTTTTTATCTGGTTTTAGATAAGGATAGTTCTCTAATAATTTTTCCCTTGCTTCATCACTATGTATTTTTCCGTAAATTTTTCTCATCTTCTCCCGTTTTGTCTCAGTATTGCAGTGGTATTTTCTTATTTTCCTTCTAAGTCTCGCTATCCTATCCTCGCACATGCCTATATTAATTTTTATCACTCTAATGTCTGCATCATATTTCTCTAACATCGTGCTGTTTTTATGATCCGCTATAGAATTTTTACAATAAACTAATTTTTTTACTATATAATTTGTAGAATGATATATTTGATTAGATATATACTTCGCGGAATTAGCCGCTCCATGCGCTAAATCACTCACGATATTTTCCAGAACTTTCAATTTATAGCCCCCAAACAATCTAATCGCAATGAACTATATCTTCTACTTATAAAAATTACGCCGAGGGGGGGATTTGAACCCCCAAATCCTTGCGGACACTGAATCAATGCGCGTAATGCGTGGTGATCTAAAGCACATTAGTACTTAGCAATCTTGCGCCATAATTTCATTGAAGGAATTATGTCAGCGCAGTACCAGGTTGTGCCACCTCGGCAGGAGATAATATATATCCTTTCTCCAAGAATTTTTCATACTTATTTAAATGTTTCGAGTTTTTGGGTTGGACTTCTTTTATCCATTTTTCCAGCATAATTTTCCCAGCTATGCACAATTTTGCACTATTTTTGCATTTCCAATGATAGTTGCGAAAATCAAGTTCATCTAATAATCTGGATAAATCATCGATAAGCATTACAGAGGCAAATTCGAATTCTATTTTGGGATAATAATTTCTTCTCGTTCTGTTTTTATCAAATCTTAGACAACCATCCGTGTCAAATAATCCTCTTAAGAAGGCTAATTTCACTTTCTTGCTTGATTTTTTTATATATTCAGGTATTCGTACAGTATACGTTTTTGTTCCAGATTTGAAACCGTATTTCAGGAAGAATGATGTTATGTTGGATTTAGATATCTGGACTCCATAACAGCCGTTCTTTCCTCCACTTCTGAATTTTGCAGTATATTCTCCATGAAATATTGATGATAGCAAGGGAACAACATTATTGTCATAGTAATCTTTTTCGTTCAAAGCTCCTCTTAACTCCCACACTAGGCAGCGGTTAGTCATGTATAATGTGCCGTCTCCGACATGCATACCTATCAACTCTGCGATTTTTGAATTTATTTTTATCATCTTAAATCACTGCTGCTTATCCAGTTCGTATTGGATAAACGGCTTTATTTATATATTTCACTACAGCGTCTAATAAAGACAGTTTTTCTAAAAATATTTAAATAGGTAGTCTTGATGTATATTATGAGGATGCGTTATTCTATATTATTGTTCATGCTGTTGTCAGTATTATTTGTCGTCTCGTTCGTTCATGCAATAAATTATGATGACAAGAATACTCTCGACAGTGTTGTTACGTTCAAGAACAGTTTCACGATAGTTCCTACGGGAAGTTCTTATGATATACAATTCGTGAATGTGTCCATATCGTCTTATCCTAAGAGCGATTCGAGGCAGAGCGTTAGCGAATTGACTACGCAGCCAGAAACAAACATAGGCGATACTGGCGGCGCTATAACTTTCCTGTATACTGATCCGAAGCAGGATTCGTATAATATACAGATAGATTCTCGCGTGGTTACAAGGAATATGATTGACGAGATCAAGACTCCGGTCTCTTTTCCGATGAAGGATCTTGACAGTACACTATATCCTTATCTTCAGCCGACGGAAATAATTGATGTGACTCCTGAGATGAAGAATTTGGCGTCGGAATTGATTGGCGACAAGAAGGATTTGTATGAGATAGAGTATGTATTTGCTGAATATGTTAGAAAGAATGTTGCATACGATCTTAGTACGATGACAAGCAATGTCGACCAGAAATCTTCTTGGGTGCTTGCGAACAATCGCGGTGTATGCGACGAGATAACTAATCTTTTCATCTCTCTTAACAGGGCTGCTGGCATTCCTACAAGGTTTGTTTCAGGCGTTGCATACACGAATCTTGATGATGTGTTTGGAAAGAATTGGGTGCCTCATGCATGGGCTGAAGTATATTATCATGGCTATGGATGGATACCTTATGATGTGACTTATGGCGAGTATGGATTTGTAGACGCTGGGCACATCAAGCTTTCAGACTCGCAGGAATCTACAAGTTCCAATGTCAATTATAATTATCTTGGGCGAAGCATACAATTAAAACCAGGATCAATAGACATTGATGTCAAGGTATTGAATTATGGAGAGGATACGCGTGGAAGATACAAGTTCACGGCGAAGGCATATACTAGTGAAGAAGGCTTTGGTTCATACGACATGATTAGCGTCAATGTAGAGAATACTCAAAGCTTCTATCAGGTTGCAGACTTATACCTTTCAGAAACTCAAGGGTTGAGCATCATAGAAGATTCAAAAGAGACAGTTCTTAACAGGACTATTCATCGAAAAGAAGTTTTATTGAAGCCTTACGAATCGCAGACTGTATACTGGATTGTGAAAACAGACGATGACTTGAACCCGAACTTCATCTATACGATGCCTGTTACAGTCTATAACACCTATAATGATTCCAGCGTAACATTCATTCAGTCAAGAAAGGATTACAAAAATATTGATTATGATTATTTCAAGAGCCTTATGTCGTCACAGGCTGAAGAATCTAGCAAATTATATTCAAAATATATTTATCTTGAATGTACGCCTGACAAGAGCAGCATGTATCTCGAGGATTCTGTGAATGTCGATTGCGTTCTCGACAATAGGGGTGAACAAACTTTTGATGATGTAAACATATGTATTGATGATGAATGCGCTAATAGAAGTCTTGCAGTGCAGAAAGTACCGCTTCACTATACAAAGAATTTCAAGAGTGTAGGATTAAAGAATGTTGAAATCAAGGCTTCGAACACAGAATTCACGAAGGTAGCTTATGTTCCTATAAATGTTCTCGACAAGCCTAATGTCTCGATAACTGACATCACGTATCCGTCGACTGTAGATTATGGGACGCCATTTGATATATCGTTCAAGGTGCACAAGGATTCAAAGTCTGTACCTAAGTCCCTCAAGATAACTCTTAAGAGCGAGACGAACAAGGTTGAATGGACATTCCCTGAATTCTCCGAAGATAAAGTATTCACGATAAAATCTTCAGGCGATTCTATGAAGCCAAATACTAATAATTATGTTCTGACTGTGGAATATTACGACGACAAGCAAGAGAAATATACTGCAACTGAAGAATTCACGATACAATCAAAAGCGACATTCCTCGAAGACATCCTGCTGTATATCAACTTGGTCGGACGGAGTATTGAGCAGGCATTTTCAGGATAAATTTATAAACAATTAAACTCTTTTCTAGTTCAGTATGAAATTATTATTTGATTGCGGGTGATTTATTTGATTGAGAGGATTGTTCCGGATACAAGCGTTCTTATTGAGGGTATTTTGTCTAAAAAGATTGAGAGTGATGAGATTCTGCCTAAGGAAATAATAATTCATGAAGCATCATTGTCTGAACTTGAAGCGCAGGCGAATACTGGCAGGGAAATTGGATACATGGGTCTTGATGAGATAAAAAAACTCCTCGCGCTTTCTAAAGACAAGAAGTTCGCAGTCAAATTCTCAGGCGACAAGCCGTCTGAAGATGATATTGCTCGCGCAAAAAAGGGCGGGATTGATTCGCTCATAAGAAACCTGGCGTATGAACTCAAGGCGACACTAGTTACAGTCGATAAGGTTCAAGCATTGACTGCTGAAGCCAAGGGCATCGACGTCATTTTGATAAAGCTTGAAGTTGCAACAAAGCCTCTCATCCTCGAGAAATATTTTGATGAGACGACGATGAGCGTTCATCTTAAAGAGAACTGCAAGCCTAAAGCCAAGAAGGGTGTTCCTGGAAACTGGCAGTATGTAGAGATATCTGATGAACCACTCGACAAGGACGCGATGAAGGCTATAGCAAAAGATATTATTGAAGAGGTAGGGATGCGCAGTGATGCATTCATGGAGATTGAACGGAAATATTCTTCTATCGTGCAGCTTGGACGATTCAGGATTGTCATAACGCGTCCTCCATTCGCTGACGGCTACGAGATAACTATCGTTCGTCCTGTAAAAAAATTGTCGTTTACTGATTATTCAATGAGCGAGAAGCTTCGCGAGAGAATTGAACAGCAGGCTGAAGGCATATTGATTGCAGGAGCTCCGGGTCACGGCAAGAGTACATTCGCGCAGGCATTGGCAGAATTCTATCTTTCAAAAAACAAGGTTGTAAAGACAGTTGAAGCTCCTAGGGACTTGGTTCTTTCCGACGAGGTTACGCAGTATGCAATAACTTACGGCACATTCCAAGAAATACATGACATACTGCTTTTGTCAAGACCTGACTATACATTGTTTGATGAGATGCGCAATACCGACGATTTCGCATTATTCTCCGACTTGAGACTTTCAGGCGTTGGAATGATAGGCATTGTTCACGCGACAAATCCAATTGATGCAATACAAAGATTCATAGGAAGAATTGAACTTGGAGTCATACCTCACGTCATGGATACAGTGATATTCATCAAGAATGGTGCTGTCGAGAAAGTCTTTAGCGTAGGACTTGAAGTCAAGGTTCCAAGCGGAATGATTGAAGCTGATTTAGCAAGACCTATTGTTGTCGTCAACGACTTTGAGACCGGAAAACTGGAATTCGAGATTTATAGTTATGGCGAGGAAACTATCGTCGTTCCTGTAAAGACACAGAGCATAAGCCCAGCTGCTGAACTTGCAGCAAAGGTTGTCAAACAGGAATTATTGAAATACAGCGACTTTGTAAAAGTCGAGATGCTAACGAACGAACGGTGCATAATATATGTTCCAGCAGCAAGAAAACCATTGATCATCGGAAAAGGCGGATCGACAATTGAACAGATTGAAAAGAAACTTGGTCTAAGCATTGATGTGCGTGAAATAAATGACAAGACGTCGAGCAGGAACGATACTGTTCAATATCAGGTGAAATTCGACAAGACAAATATAACATTCCTTCTGCATGAAAAGAATGCGGACAAGGACACGGACATATACATCAATGAAGAGTATCTATTGACTGTAAAAAGCGGCAAGAAGGCAATGGTCAAGATAAACAAGCAGAGCACTCAGGGAAAAGAATTAGTACACGCATTCAATGAGAGTCATAAGGTGGAGTTGAGGCAGTAGTCCGGAATTTATTTTTTATTCTCATTATTTCTATATTCTGTATTTTCAATCTATATCCATTTCCAAATAGTAAATTTTATAAAGTTGGCTCACTATATTAATTAAAGTATACGATTGTGTGGTGTTAATATGGCTGGAGAAATCACGAAAGTAGTCGATAACAATAAATATTTTGATTATTTCAAGCGTCCGGGAGATATTGATTTAGGAGTATACTTGAAAGTTTATGAAGCATTCTGCAATGCATACAAGCTCGAGATTACTAATGATGATTTAGACAAATTCTCTCGTCAGGTAACAAAACACATCCTTGGCAGGTTCCGTCCAGAAGGCGTGGATTATAGCCCGACTTTCGGAAAAGCAAGATTATACGTCATCATACCTACAGGAAAGAACTATGTAAGATTTCTCACGAAATCCAATGATTTCTACAAGGGACAAGATTCCACATTTGTAGAACTCGCCACCACTTATATGAAAGATTTGAAAGAATCAAAAACTCTGGAAGAAAAAGTAAACAAGTAAAATTCTCAATACTCTCTATGACGCACTATACATTCCTATCATCAGTATATATTCATCATCGGAATCTTCATCAAAATCTCCGTATACAGAATTATTGTATTTGTTTATTAGATTCCTGAATGTTATGGTCGTATTGTTCAATTCCATAGGATTAGAAAGGTATTGTCATTTAAATTATTTGTGGATTCTATTTCCTAAGATATCTTCTTCCACACTGCTTCTGCATACGCTTGCGCTGCCGCAGGACCATTCGCAGTGATTATGTTGTCATCGACAGTTACATTCTGTCCAGTATAGTTTGCGCCGCTCATCTCGAGATATTCTGAAGTTAACATGCCGAATTCCTCATCCATACCGTCCCATACTGTTGCGTTCTTTCCTTTAAGTAATCCTGCCTTTGCAAGTATCGTAGGGCTCCAGCATATTGCTCCCAACACCTTTCCATGCTTTATCGCTTCTTTGACTATAGTTTCTGAATGATTGTCGTTTCGCACTATTGGCGTTCCTGGTCCGCCGATGAATATTATTGCATCGTAGCCTTGTACATGCAATTCGCTTAGTGAATCAGAGACTTTGTATGTACTTCCAAGAGATCCTACAGCAAGACCTCTTATTGTGCTATATACGTCGACAATCGCGCCGTTGTCCTTGAAATACTTGTATGGAGTTCCGAATTCTATGTCCTGAAATCCTTTAGGCGCTATGATTATTGCAATTTTTTTTGTCATAATATCACCTTGATATATCACTATCCGTTTGCTATACTTGTTGGTTCTTTCCAGTCTGCTCGTGAGCATAAGTTTTCGTATCTTGCGAAAAAATCCATGAATCTTTTATGTAATCACATATGTTTTTCTTGATATTCCTGAAATTCTCTTTAACATCACTACACATATCGTATTTCATTAAATGGTTGGATTTGCTGTCGTTCAATAATATTGTCGTCATGTAATCGTATCTTTTTATTGATATAGTTATATTGTTCTCGATATGTTTTATGCGCTGCTTTTTTATTGCATATTCTAGGTCAATATCGCTTAGCATTATGATGTATCCGTCAGCATTCTTTGGTTTAATATGCATCTTGTTTGAATCATCGAGTATTTGTGATATGGCTAGCTGCATGGAATCTCCATAAACACGTTGCCGTGACTCATTATCTTTTGGCGTGCCATTCTCGAATTTACTATTTGTTCCATTCAATATTTTTTCAATAAAATCCGTTAACATTTTGTTCCTCTGCGCATTTTTTCATGGCATTGTCTTTATCTTATCGTCATTAATGGTTACTCCTTCACGCTTTAGCATCAAAATCTTCTTTCTAGAATCTTTGACTCCATTGTATCCTCCTATTCTGCCGTCTGCGTGTATCACTCGATGGCATGGAACGCGTGGAGCGTACGGATTTCTCTTCAAAGCCTGCCCGACTGCCCTCGGAGATGAATTAAGAATTCTCGCAACCTCTGCGTAAGTCATCGTCTTACCCTTGGGGATTGTGCTGCACAGGTCATACACCTTTTGTTCGAAGGCAGTAACCTTGCGGGAAGATTGCTCGTCCATAACGACTAATATGATTCAGGCAATTTAAAGTTTGTTAAAAATGCTTCTTGAATGTCCACTATCATACCACTAATTTTATAAAATATGCCCTAATATGCTTATTATGACGCGTCTGCCTATAGCTAAAGAGCGCATTGATGAATATTCAAGCCATCCTAAAGTCAAGTCCTGCGGAGCTGTAGTATTCCACAAGTTTGGCAGTGAGATAAAATATATCATAATAAAGACTCACGAGAAGTTCGGCGACAATTGGGACTTTCCAAAAGGCAACAATGAAGATGGCGAATCGGAGACGGATACAGCGAATAGGGAGATACATGAAGAAGTAGGTTTAAACGTCAAACTTATCGATAATTTTCGCGAGGAAGTGCATTATCTCGTCAAGAACGGGCAAATACTCAAGACCACAGTATATTTCTTAGGTGAATCGACGGGCATTCACGTCAAATTAGACCCTCGCGAAGTGGAAGCGTATGAATGGCTAAATTATGATAAAGCATTAGAAAAATTGACGTATGAACAGTCAAAAGAAGTATTGAAGAACGCAAATGAATTTCTTAAAGATTATTGATTAATCAGAAAAATGTGGAGAAGGGTATTAGATAAAAGAACTCAATAAATAATGAGCTGTTAAGTTAACGTCACTCAAGCTCCGAAGGATTAAATTTAAATAGTTGAATCATACTGTAAAACTATGTCTACTAATGAAACGATTTCCAAATGGTATAAAGAATATAAAATTGCATTTATTGTTGCTTTGATTCTAGTAATACTGGACGGTATTGCTTATTTTTGGATGTTCATATTAAGAAATTACGGTCAATTTGATGCATTTATATTAGGAGAATTATTCGGTTCTATCTTTGGTCTAATCTTAGCATGGTTATTAATCTTTGGAATAGGCGTTTTAATAACTAAAGCCTATCGCCATTATATACATAAAAAATAAATTTATGTTTGTATCGAGGCACTTTCTTTTATCAATCCTAACCATCTATGAGCTGTTAAGTTAGAGTAAGTTATTTAACAAAATAAAGAAATAATACTTTTACTTAGTATTTTTCTATAATGTAACCCTTTATAGATTTAATAATGCGTTTTATCCACTGAATTAATTTAATTAGGACTAGACCAAAAAATAGTATACCTAAGGAGATAGATATGTATGAGATTCTATTCGCATCTTTTTCTATACCGTAATACAATAAAAACAAAATTCCAAAAATAAATATACCTATCCAATGTAGTGAGTTCCAAGTATTTTCTAAAGGTATAGGATAATTATTCTGAGATATCTTCTCTCTAAAAGTCTGTTGAGATTTACATTTATGACAATACTTAATTCCTGTTCTTAAGGGATTGCCACAAATTACGCAATGGCGTTTAAATTGTCTCATAATATGACTAATATATTTAGAAAGTTTATATATTTTGTTTTTTTTTACAAATTATTAATTACTGATAAAACAATATATTCCTAATATTATATGTTTGCACTTTCTTTTATTAGTCCTAGCCATCTATTGTTTCCTAGTTCTAGTGTTATTCCTGCTAGTTCGGCAGGGATGGCTCCCGTTGTCGTATGTTGTTCTATAAAGTTATGTTGTATTATTAGTCCTTGCATTATTATAGGTGCACTCCAAAGAGCTTTTAATCCTCTAAAATCATATACTCTATCTTTTAATTTCATAAATACGGTTTCTATTCTTACATTGTGTTTTCCCGTCTTGTGAACATTGTTTACTATATGGGGTATTTGGTCGTCTTTGTATCGAGTATAAAAGACTTTGTTAAATGCTCTTGGATAAAACATACCTGCATCAGTTTGGATAAATTTAGGCTTTCCGCTATTCTTTATTCTATTCATAAATTCTGTTGCATCTACCACGTTTTGAGGGTTAGGCGAGTAGAATGTGGCGTTAATATATCTTGTTCCCCAATCGACAGAACACCAAAAAACATCGCCACCTTTTCTATGCCCTGCATCTCTCGGTATCATTGTTTCATCGCCATATATCTGACCTGATAGTTCAGGCTTTAATGTATTGATGTAATTAGTCACTTTTAGCACATATCTTCGGCACCAATCTAAAACCGTAACATGGGAAGAATTATGTGGTCTATGCCGTCTAAAATGGTTTCTGACCTTACGGCTTGAAAGATTTGAGAAGTAAAGGTCTATTGCTTCAGTTATCTTGTCTTCGCTGTTTCTCATGCGGTAAAATCCTTCATCGTTAGTAAAATATTTTTTACAAGATAAGCAAAGGTATTTTTGGATTTTTCCTCTATTTTCTGTCTTTCTAAAGCCCTTCTTTACAAAGTTGCTTTCTTTACAATGGATGCATTTAATTGGTTTCATACTATTAGGTACCTAATTAAGTATATAAATAATTCGGTACCTAAAAGGATATTTTAGAATATATATTCTTCGGTACCGAAAAGTATTTAAATAGTAGGTACCTACCTATTTTTATGAGGTTACAAAAACAATTAGGTCGTAGAGTAGGTAATAAAGAATATGCTAAGTGGGTATTAGTAATACCTCCCGAAAAGGTGGAAGAATCAGGATTTAAAGAAGGAGAAGAACTCGATGTTACTATTAAAGATAAAAAAATAATTATAGAAAAAAAATAAACCATTATTGTTTAAGCTCAAGTGATTGACTTTTCTTTCCGGAAAGTATGTCATCTATGTTAGTATGTATTTCATCAGTAATTTCTCTTATTTTATCTGATTGTTTATTAAAGCTATCCGATAGTTCTTCTTTAAACTCTTCACCTATTAATGTATGTTTAACTACTAATGAGCCATCATCTGATAATTCTACCCACATAAAACCTATATCTGTCGTTTTATTGCCAACACTAACAACTCTCTCAGCTGATTTTTTAGCCCAAAAAGTTCTTACTAAGGCATCACTTAAAGAATTATTTGGAGAGTAAGTTTCTCTCGTAATTTCGGGTAAAGACATAATATCACCTATACCAATAATACCAAAGCCTATACTATCGAGTAAAATATAGTTTCCCTTTTCATCCATCTTATATAGATGTGCCATAACTGATTTGTTTTTTTGGTCTATATCAAAACCAAATATTAAAAATCCGACTCCGAAATCAAAACCGCTTATTTGATTATCGAGCATTATTCCTAACCAATCTGGAAAATTTTTAATATTATTATAGAATTCTTTTATGGTTAATCCTCTTGCTTTTAAAAGCTCATTTTCTATAGTAGATATTCTTAATCCTTGTAATTCTTCTTGAAAAATTTTTGCTACATCCATAATTTTAGGACATTTATCTTTCTTAAATTTTTCATCTATTATTCTTTGAACAGTCGCAATTATTTGATCAGATTCTGCACCCCTTCCAGCACTCATAACTAAACAATTATCATATATGAAATCAATTTTAGGTTTTCCTTGTTCAAAAGTTAATCCATTAGCATCAGTTACTA
>Ga0182027_10002177_pt1 | contig 31957 bp, 27 predicted proteins | sample 712E1DmetaG_FD_121300 | JGI IMG/M metagenome (GOLD analysis project Ga0182027, IMG submission 121300) | Permafrost microbial communities from Stordalen Mire, Sweden - 712E1D metaG (Illumina Assembly) | ecosystem: Environmental > Terrestrial > Soil > Wetlands > Permafrost | place: Sweden...
AACCATAACAGGTACCAGTGGGGACTAAAAAAGATGACCCCGGCACAGTACCGGGATCATCTTTTAGCGGCTGGCGCCGCTTAGGGTGTTTCTTTAGGTGTCTACTAAACGGGTCTCACTTCAAAATGCCCGTGGCCGCTTAAATTGAACAATATGGTCTCGGCGGACTTTTCTTTCCGGCACCTCTCGGCTTCGTCAAAGGCGGCCTTGATGGCAAAGGTGGATTCCGGAGCCGGCACAATACCCTGAAGTTGCGCGAATAATACCCCGGTCTGCAAAGTCTCTTTTGCATCATACGCGACTGCCTCCGTCAGTTTATGCTCCACCAAAGCGCTGGTAATCGGCGCCGCGCCGTGATAGCGCAAACCGCCGGCGTGCAGTTTGGGAGGAATAAAATCGCTACCCAAAGTTTTCATTTTCATCAGCGGCGTCATTTGCGCGGTATCGCCAAAATCGTAGCGGAAATCGCCCTGGGTTAAACTCGGGCAAGCCTTTGGCTCGGAAGCAACAGTGCGCAAATTTTTGGCTTTGCCTTCCCCTTCCAATTTATCCGCCAAAAACGGCAAGGCGATTCCGGCAAAGTTGCTGCCGCCGCCGTGGCAACCGATTACTACATCCGGATAATCGCCCGCTATTTCCATTTGTTTTTTTGCTTCCAGGCCGATTACTGTTTGATGCAAAAGCACGTGGTTAAGCACGCTGCCTAAGGCGTATTTTGAATGCGGATCTGTCAGCATATCTTCCAGGGCTTCGGAAATGGCAATGCCGAGGCTGCCGGGATGGTGAGGATCCTGCTTAAGCAACTTTTTGCCAAAGTTTGTCTGCCGGCTTGGCGATGCCACGACTTTGCCGTTAAACATCTCCATCAATATCCTGCGGTAAGGCTTTTGCTCAAAGCTGGAACTTACCATATAAACCTGGCAATCCAATTTGAACAAATTGCAGGCAAAACTTAATGCGCTGCCCCACTGGCCGGCACCGGTTTCCGTAACCAGCCGTTTTACGCCTTCTTTGGCGTTGTAATATGCCTGCGCGATAGCCGTGTTGGTCTTATGGCTGCCGGTGGGGCTAAAGCCCTCGTATTTGTAATAAATTTTTGCCGGCGTTTTAAGATATTCTTCCAAACGCTTGGCGCGGATCAGCGGCGTCGGCCGAAACAGCGCGTACAGCTTTCTGACTTCTTCGGGAATAGCAATAAAAGGCTCGCTGCTCATTTCCTGTTTAATTAGTTCTTCCGGAAATAGCCGCGCTAACTTGTCGGGGCCAATAGGCTGCTTTGTCTGCGGATCCAAAGGCGGATCCAAAGCAAAAGGCAAACGCGGCAGAATATTGAGATAGTGTTTGGGGATTTCGTTTTGGGGGAGAAAAATTATGGGCATAAATTTTTAATTAATTAATATAGTTCTTGCAAAGGAGTTTTAATTGTCTTTCGCCCTCCGGCAACCAAGTGTCTGGTGCTTTTAACCGGATAAAGCCGGTGCCTTAAGGCGCAACTGACAACTTGGCGTTTATTTATCGACAAATTTTTTTTACGGGGATACAGGCGGACCGCTTTACTTTGGTAATCCACCAATAACACCCGCGCTTTCTTACAGCCCAGCCGCTTTAAAGCGGCAAGGCGGTGATGCCCGTCCAGCAGCACGTAAGTTTTGCGGTCAGCCAAAAGCGGTCTGCGCAGCTTGCCGTCCTTGTGAATTTCTCCGGCCAATTGCTTGGCTCTGAAAGGCCGATAGTGTTCGTGGGGTAACAACTCTTGGATTTTTACAGTAACAATTTGTGTGGGCATAGATCCCTACGGCTTTAGCCGTGGTGCCATCCATACCCGCCTTCGTCAAGACTTCGGCGGGTTTATCAGCCTAATCTCTTAGAATCAGCCTAAGCAAAATATGGATGTGTTAATTATATTAGTTAAATCGTACCGCCTCCACCCACGGGCAAGCCCGTGGTGTTCGGCGGAGGCTGATAAAAAAGCCCGGACCAAGCCGAGCGCAAAATTAATAGTTACTCAAGGACGCGCAAAACAGCTTGGCTTCACCAAGTTTTCCACCAGGAAACTAGCAAAATTTTTACAAAAGTTGATTTTAAATGCGAATTCATGGCTATTTTCCACTTGTATTAGTATACTAATACAAGTATAACACACCAAAATATCTTGTCAAGCCATTCAAAAACGCCGATAAACCCGCCTCGGGTCGCCCGCCTGGACTCACGCTAGTCGAGGCCGGCCGTCGGACGGGGCAGGTCGGCAAGCTACACCGTTATAGATATAGGACAAATAGGACTGATAAGACAAATAAGACGCAAATAAATAATAAATCCCGCCTCTACCTGCAATAGGTTAGGGCGGGATTTACCCAGCACCAATTTCTGATAAAATAAAATGCCGCTGACGAATCATCAGCATAAACAATAAACCCAGCCTCCATCCTTCTATAAGGAAATTGGTGCTGGGTTTATTTCAGACTAGCTTTTCCCATATGCGATTTTCTTTTTTCTCTAGATTAATGCTAGATGCTTAAGGCTTAGCCGCCTCTGGGCTTTTCGCGGGCTTTAGAAAAGCTAGCTGGCAAACCAGAACCTGTTAATCATCTATTACCTTCCTTTCTGCTTTAATTTTACCCCCACACCAAAATCTTGGCAACAGTTGGGGGGTGGATAACCGATAAAATCTTCAAAATTAAAACACAAAAATAAAAATCCGCCCCTTTTTAAGGACGGATTGAACAGTAACAATCTCCGGCGTCATCACTTCACTTCGTTCAGTGCAGGCTCTGAGCCCGCCATCCGCAAAACTGGGCGGGCGAAGGATCTCATTTAAGAGATTCTTCGCCTCGGATGCACTCGGCTCAGAATGACGCCGAGAGAGATCTAATAATCCCTAAGCTTATCTATATCAATATGCTCGCGGATGCGTTCTAAGGCTTTAGACTCAATCTGCCTGATACGTTCACGGGTAACGCCGAACTCTTCGCCCACTTCTTCCAGGGTGTGGGTAACGCCGTCTTCCAGGCCAAAGCGCATTTTCAGGATTTTTTGCTCCCGCGGATCCAAATCCTGCAGAATGTTGCCCACATATTCTTTTAAAATTTGCCTGCCGGCTACTTCGTTGGGCTTGGTGGTGTCTTCGTCCACAATAAAATCGCCAAGCGAAGAATCCTCACCGTCATCTTCCCCTACCGGAGAGTCTATGGACACCGTTTCCTGGGAAATCTTTTTTAGATGATAGACTTTTTCCACCTCAATGCCCATTTCCGCGGCAATTTCTTCGGGCAAAGGCTCGCGCCCCAAATCCTGCACCAGGGAGCGTTCGGCTTGCGCGTATTTATTTAGGGTTTCCACCATATGCACCGGGATTCTAATCGTGCGCGATTGGTCGGCTAAGGCACGGGTTATGGCCTGGCGGATCCACCAGGTGGCGTAAGTGGAAAATTTGTAACCCTTGCGCCAGTCAAATTTTTCCACGGCGCGGAAAAGCCCCAAATTCCCTTCCTGAATTAAATCAAGCAGCCCCAGATTGCGGCCCATATATTTTTTGGCAATGGAAACCACCAAGCGCAAGTTTGCTTCGGTCAGCTTTCTGCGCGCGGCTACGTCGCCCTTGCCGATTCTTTTAGCCAAATCAATTTCTTCCGCTCCCTTTAGCAAAGACACCTTGCCGATTTCGCGTAAATACATTTGGATAGAGTCGTCGTAAATGTCTCCCAAATCAAACGCGTCCACCATGTCGTCCTGTTTCTTTTTTTTGGCCTTGGCCCCTTTGGCGGTTAACTTCTCGTTTGGGTCGGCTTCCGGCGCCTTATTCTGCTCCCAAACGCTCGCCACTTCCTGCTCCACAATTTCAATGCCGCGCTTTTCCAAAGCGTCCATAACTTTTTCAAGGCCCGAAATATCGTCTTCAAAATAAGGCAGGGCGTGCAAAATTTCCGCCTCGGTCACAAAACCGCGCTCCAAGGCTTTTTCCATTAATTTCTTTAAAAGTTTTTCCGTATCGTGCGTGGGCGCGGGCCCGCCTCGACTCGCGTCGTTATTGCCTAGACCGAGTCGACGCGAGGCGGGCAAAGGCAAAACCGCCTGCGTTGGTCTTGACGCGGATTTTTGAGATTTTTGCTTAGCGGCACGGGTCTTTGCTCGTTTCTTTGCTGTTTTTTTGTAGGCCTTCCGCCTCGTGCCGCGAACAGGCTTTTTTTTGAATTTTTTTCCGCCGGAGGCGGATCCGCCTTTGGCGGAATTTTTCTTCTTGGCCATAATTTTACAAAAAAACCTCAAACTTAATTCTTTCCGCGGAAATCCGCGCGAATTCTTTGTTTAATTCTTCAATTTTAGCTTTATTATTACTGTTTTCCGCGGTTTTTATTTCATTTTGCAGATGTTGTTGGTGTTTTTTTATCGCTCCGATCTTTAACATCGCAAAGGCTTTTTGCAAATCTTTCATCAAAGCGGTTTGATTTCCCGACATCTCATCTAACTGTGATTCTACCATAAACTGGGCCTCTTTGGCTAATGTTGAACTTATGGCTTTCGAAGCCTTTCCGTCCCCGGAAAGGACAATGTCAACGAATTCCCGAATCTCGGCGTTTTCAAAATCTCCTTTTTCCAGCCGGCCCTTAACTTCTGACAAAAAATCCGGAAAGGCGATCAATCCCCCCAAAATCTCTTTTTCCAAAAGCAGGCTGCCGTTTTGGATGTTCGGCCCTGCATTGCTGGTTTCGGGCTTTCCCGCCGAAGTTTGCTTCTTAATTTGCTCCAGTATGGTTTTTTCGGAAATCAAAAACCTGGTGGACAGCTTATGGACATAATGGTCTTGCTCCAGAGGATCTGCTATGGCGCCCAGCAAAGGCACTACTTGTTCACTTAAATAATATTTTTGCTCAACCGGGTCTTGGGCAAATTTATTTTGGGCAAAGTCCATTTGCCAGTCCAAAAACCATACTGCCTCGGACACAGCCTTTTCCCAAAGCCCGGGACTTTTTTTAATAAGCTCATCAGGGTCCTTTACTTTGTCCAGTACGATAACCTTTAAACGAAAACCTTGCCTTAAAGCAATTTCCCCGGCGCGCCGGCTGGCATTCTGCCCTGCTAAGTCGGCGTCAAAACAAAATTTTAAATTTTTGGTCAAGCGGGCCAGTTGCATTAAGCCGGCTTCGGTTAACGCCGTGCCGCTGCTAGCTATTACGTTTTTAAAGCCCGCCTGGTGCGCCGAAATGCAGTCCATTTGCCCTTCCACAACAACGGCTTCATCCTGTTTGCGGATGGCCTCTTTGGCAAAATTCAATCCGAATAATATTTTACTCTTGTTATAAACCGCGGTTTCCGGGCTGTTCACATATTTAGCACTCTTACCATCATCATTTAGTATACGAGCGGAAAAGCCAACCGTGTTCCCAAAATAATCAAAAATCGGAAAGGTAATGCGTCCGCGAAAACGGTCATACAACTGCCCCCGCTCATTTTTGCTTATGACGCCTGCTTTGATGGCTTCGCTAAGATTTACTTTTTTTGCCAAAAGTGCCCGTTCAAGCGCGTGGAAGTCATCCGGCGCAAAACCTATTTGCCACTGTTTTATGGTGCCTTCCGTCAACCCGCGGTTTTTTAAATATTCCAGGGCGGGCTTGCCCCTGGCGTCTTTATTTAAAACCTCATGATAATAACGCGCGGCAAAATCGTTAATCCTAATCAACAGTTCTTTTTCATCCTGCTGCTGTTTGTTTTCAGGGCGGAAAGACGGCAACTTTACCCCTGCTTTATCCGCCAAAATTTTTAACGTATCGCGGAAATCCAAATTTTCATACTTCATTACAAAATTAAAAACACTTCCACCTTCGCCGCAGCCGAAACAATGCCAAATCTGCTTTTGCGGGGAGATTTGCAGGCTGGGGGTTTTTTCGTGATGAAACGGGCAAAGCGCCCTAAAATTGACGCCCGCTTTTTTTATGGGAATATAGCCGGCGATGACGTCAGCTATATTTAACCGATCTTTTATTTCTTGTAAGATTGGATCGTTCATAAAAAAATTAAGCCTGCCTGCCCCGTACCGGAGCGAAGCGACTGGTACTGGGGTCTTTAATTTCTTGGAGTATGGGATCGTTCATAAATTCGTTAGTTTGTAGCGTGCCCATTTATGGGCCTTTCTGACAGCCGATAAATCGGCGCGCTACGTTTCTGATAAAAAGGGTAAAATGGGAGAAAAGGGAGTAAGGGGAATAGTGCTGATAAAGGAAGACTGGACGGATAGGTCTATATAGGACAAATAAGACAGATAAGATAAGGATTCATCTTTATTTTAGCTTTATTCAGCCCCGTCCGCAACCTCGACAAAATGATGGTTTTTGTGTTAAAATAGTTGAGATTTAGCCACTAAGGAAGCGTCGCATAGTGGTCTAGTGCACGCGCTTGGAAAGCGCGCAAGCTGTCAAAGGCTTCGGGGGTTCGAATCCCCCCGCTTCCGCCAGATTACAATATTAACTACAATAAAATAAGAAAGTAAACTGATGGCTCGGCCAAAAACGCAATCATTCAACTGGAAAACATTTTCAATAAAGGCAAAAAAATTACTTGATTTTGCTTCTCGCTCAACCATTGCCCCGGTTAACGCCGGCCGTTGGGAAGAGATTGTTTTTCATGTTTTGAAAAGTATGGGTCAAAAATACAAGGGTGGGGACCCAAAATGGGAAGTCGGCTCACACGCACCAGGCGCTGACCTTTGGACTGACTTATTTGCAATCTCAGCCAAGGCTGGCGGTATTCAAAAAAATACCCTATCTCTATCATCCTATCGCCTAACCCGATTTAGCGATCTTGAAGCAATGAAGGCATTTATTGATGGCAGTGGAAAAAATTTTGATATTTACCTTTGTTGTGCTCGTATAGATTATACCGATGGAAGCAGAGACTACAAAATATTTGTTGTTCCTGCTGATATTTTTACAGCGAAAAAACTTAAATGGACTGAACAGTTATCTCTTAAAAATAATAAAGTTTCTGGCTGGCGCGGGCTCAGTAGTAATAATATTGAAGTAAAAATCCAAAAAAATATGTCTAACCAACTCTGGATAAACATACCTCTGGAATTATGCTCAAAAATCGGTGAAATTCACATTCCCAAAAAAATTCTTGGTATAGCGCTTAGTGAAGAAGCTCTAAAATAATTTGGGAGTAATCTTTACAGAAGCAATAACCCTCTCAGCAATTTTGACATAATCAGGATTTATCTCAAATCCAATATAATTTTGGCCAAGTTCTTTGGCAGCAGCACATTCGGCACCGCTTCCGACAAACGGGACTAAAACAACTCCGTCTTTTTTAGGCATTGTTGATTTAATAAGCTTGCGACAAATCTCAAGTGGCTTTTGGGTAGGATGCTTTAAAACTTCATGATTTAAATGATTTTCAAGTTCCCTGGGGGCAAAAACATCTTTACATGTTTTACAAAAAAACCACCGTTCGTTCATTCCAGCACCACCGGCAAGAGCCGGTATTTTTATTACATCACGGGGCAACGCCCCATTTTTGTGTGCGTTATAAACAGTTTCTTTTCCGTTTTTACTGTATCTGCCAACCGTTCCTTTACGCACCTTGCCAGCCGCGCCATTTAAAAATCCTTCAGTATAAGGTTCCCTGACTTCATCTCTGTTAAAATTGGGTTTATCTTTCCAGGCGCAAATTATGGCTTCGTGGCTTCTCTGCCAAAAATTTAAAGAAGCGACATTTTTATTTGTATAATGCCAAATCAACCACCGCTTATTTATTGGTATCTCAACTGAAAGGTATGCTAAAATTTCACTAAATCCATAAATAAATAATGTCCCCGTTGGCTTTAAAATCCGTATTGATTCATTCATCCAACTTTTTGACCATCGGACATATTCACTCAATTCCCTTTGGTCTGTATTGTTACCAAAATCCTTGCCAATATTATAAGGGGGGTCGATTATTATTACATCACAGCTTTCATCCGGTAATTTCTTTAATTCTTCAACCGCGTCATTCAAAATAATTTTGTTTAAAGGCAATTTATTAATTCTTTTTTCATCTTTTTTTGAGAATAAATTCTCCAAACTTTCATTTTGCTCATTTTTTATTACATCTACAACAATTCCCTGAATTGCCAAATCCCTGTTATTTTTAATAATTATCGGCTGGAATGCTTTATTGGCAGCCTGCAGCCTTATCTGACCTTTTTCCGCGTAGTATTTTTTTAAGGTTGCTTCAGAATTACCTATTAAAGCCACAACCTTTTGTCCATTGCTCGCAAAATCTTGTCTTTTGATTAAGACCGTGTCGCCGTCGTTAATATTTTCGTCTATCATACTGTTCCCCTTAACCCGCAAGGCGAAAAAATCTCCCTTACCGAACAAGTTAGTTTTAGGAATGGCAATGGATTCCTTTTGCTCAATTGCTTCTATGGGTTCTCCTGCGGCAATTGTTCCCAATAAAGGAATTTTTACTAATAATTGGTCTGTGGAAACACTAATAGAGCGGGGTTTATTCTCTATTTTTTCCAAATACCCCGCGTCCTTAAGCTTGGCAACATGAAAATGCGCCGTGGAAACCGAGGCAAGTTTAAAATGCTTCTGGATTTCTTCCAAAGAAGGGGCATAGCTGTGCTTTTTGCTGTATTCTGTAATAAAATCCAAGACTTGTTTTTGTTTCTTTGTTAACATATTTTTAAAAGGCTTAATGCCTAAATATTATAATAGAAAGAAAATAGAAAGTCTAATAACTTATCCACAACAAAAAATCCCCTGCTTTTGGCCAGGGATTTTGTTTTGGGACAAAACAATTTTATCTAAACTCCGCCTCTATAAATTCGTCCAACTTTTTTTCTTCCTTCTTAAAAACCTTTTCCGCGCCTTTAAAAAAGTACACCGTGCCGGGACGCAAAAGATATGGCAAAAAATGCAATAGGCAATAGACTAAAAATGAAACCTGACAAATAATAACGAGGATCGGCAATTGGCTATAAATGCCCGCAGTAAAAATGCCAATGAAAAAGAACAAATAAAGACAGGACATAATAACAAAAGAAAGCAAATCAAACCGCCAAAGATACTTACGGCGATTTTTTATTATCGCCCAGACCACAATATTTACCAACTCCACCAGTAAAATTACAAAAACGGCCGCTTTCCAGAGCTGAACCTGCGGATTGTAGAGGACCGCCAAATCCAAATGGGAATTAAATATTATTTTGCCGGACCAATGGTTGATTTGGTACGGCAACAAGATTATAATGTCGTTTACAAACATCCCCGCAATCAGGAGCAAATAAGCAATCACCGGGCTTAAGACCATCAAGACTTTGGTCCAAGTTCTTTTTACGTTTAAAGTCCTAATAAACCTGATAACAAAAGAAAAAGCCAAAACTACCATAACCCAACCTATAAGATTTTCTATCGGCACCCCGTAAAATTCCTGGTCAAGCGGGATAGACCATTTCCAAAACGCCAAGCGGATGGCAACGGTGTCTATGGCCAAATCCAAAATTATGGCTGTCAGCGCGTCCATAAACGGCCGCAACTGCCACGGAATATGGTATTGGTCCGAAAGCAGCATAGCGCAATAAACTATCACCGCCCAGCCCAAACCTATTACCAAAGGCACGCCGGCTATTTTTACCAAAAATTCGGGGTTGTAAGAATACGCCTTCCCTAAATAAATATCGCCCACTTCCAAAATTATGCCGAAAACCGCGCAACTGATAATCTCAAAAACCCGGTGCGTGTTGCGCTGGTAAATTTCTCTGGCTAATATTGCCGCAAAAGCGACAAACCCAAAAACTTCAAAAGCTAAAAACATATTGATATAGTGCATAACTCTCTTTTTTTGTTTCCGACAGCGCTTTTACATCGCAATTTTATTATAGCATAAAAAAAAGGCGGACGCCGATATTCGGTGGCCGCCTTAATTTTTTTTATTAACAATAATAGGATGGATAAATCGGTATAATGGGATTAAAGGGGAGAAAGGGTGGAAAGGGAAAAATGGGTTTGGAAACAAAAGACAATAAGGCGGACGCCGTGACCGGCGCCCGCCTTATTTTACACTTTACATCGCCGATAAATCGGCACACTACAATTTACTTTATCTTCCCAGTTTATCTTCCACCGCTTTAATCGCTAAGGTGGCTTTCATTACGGTATCGGGGTTTAAGGAGATGGAGTCTATGCCAAGACCGACTAGGAATTCGCCGAAGTCCGGGAAGTCCGAAGGCCCTTGGCCGCAAATGCCGACTTTCAGGCCGCGAGCGTGGGCTTCGGGAATAAGGATGCTGATGAGTTTATGGACGGATTTGTTGCGTTCGTTGCCTATGGGAGCTATGGTTTTGTTGTCGCGGTCAAGACCCAAAGTAAGCTGGGTTAAATCGTTTGAGCCGATAGAAAAGCCGTCAAAAATTTCCGCGAATTCGTCTACCTGCAAAATGTTACTGGGAATTTCCGCCATTACCCAGCACTCATAGCCTTCCACCAAATCGCCGTTTTTCTTTTTCTTGCGCACTTCCGGCTTAATTCGGTTGGTCAGCCCGTATTTTTCCATGGTTTCAATAACTTTTTTGCCTTCTTCCGGGGTTCTGCAAAACGGGATCATTACGCTCAAGTTCCACAAACCCATTTTTTCGCGCACCAGCTTTACCGCGGCCACTTCCAAAGAAAAAGCCTTTTCAAATTTCGGGTCATAATACCGGCTCGCCCCGCGCCAGCCCATCATGGGATTTTCCTCTTCCGGCTCATAAAGCTTACCGCCTATAAGGTTGGCGTATTCGTTGGTCTTAAAATCGGAAAACCTAAGTAAAACGTCGTGAGGGTAAAACGCCGCGGCCAGCTGGCCGATGCCGTAAGAAAGCTTTTCCACAAAATATTCCGTTTTATCCGGATAGCCGACTGTCAACTCGTCAATTTGCGTTTTTACTTTGGCATCGGTTAATTTTTCATAATCAATTAAGGCGTTGGGGTGAATTTTAATAAAATTGGAAATAATAAACTCTTCCCGCGCCAGACCTACGCCGCGCTGGGGCAAAAACGAATAGCCAAAAGCCAGTTCCGGATCCGCGGCTATCATTTTAATGTCGGTTTTTGGCGCCTGAAAATTGGTCAGGTCGGTTTTAACAACCTTAAACTTTAAGAGCCCTTCATAAACCTTGCCCAGCTCGCCTTCGGCGCAGGACACAGTTATATCAAGGCCGTCTTTTAAAACCTCGGTGGCGTTGCCCGTCCCGACAATGGCCGGAATGCCAAGTTCCCTGCTGACAATGGCCGCGTGTGAGGTCCTGCCGCCTTTATTGGTTACAATCGCGCCGGCGATTTTCATAATCGGTTCCCAGTCAGGATCGGTAATGTCGGTAACCAAAACCTCGCCTTTTTGAAATTCGCTCAAGTGCGTTGCGTCTTTTATATACCGGGCTTTACCCTGTCCGATCTTCGCGCCAACCGCGGCTCCCTGGCAAATGACTTTGCCTTCTTTTTCTTCCATAACGAATTCTTCCAAAACCTTAACGTCTTTGCGGGCCTGCACGGTTTCCGGCCGGGCTTGCACTATAAACAGCTCTTTTTGGATACCGTCAAAAGCCCACTCAATATCCATAGGGCGCTGGTAATGATCCTCTATAATTGCCCCCCATTTGGCCAGTTTTAAAATCTGTTCGTCGGTCAAAGTAAAGCTGTGTCGATCAACCTCGGTTACCGCGACTTCTTTGGTGGGAACCGGCCCGCTGTCCGCGTAAATTAATTTCTTTTCCTTACTGCCCAGGCGCTTGCTGATAATGGATTTAAAACCTTTTTTCAGCGTGGGCTTAAAAACTTTAAACTCGTCCGGGGTAACCACGCCCTTGACCACAAATTCCCCTAAGCCCCAGGACGCGTTGATTAATATCAAATCCTTAAAGCCGCTTTCGGTGTCCAGCGTGAACATAACACCCGATACGCCGCGGTCCGAGCGAGCCATTTTTTGCACGGCCACGGAGAGCTTAACCGCGAAATGGTCAAACTTCTGGTCCACGCGGTAAGAAATCGCCCGGTCCGTAAAAAGGGAGGCAAAAGCTTCCTTAATGGCCTGCAAAAGGTTTTTGTCGCCGCGGATATTGAGATAGGATTCCTGCTGGCCGGCAAAACTGGCGTCCGGCAAGTCTTCGGCCGTGGCGCTGGAGCGGACCGCGACGTCCAAACCGTCCCCCGATAAATTTAATTTCTTGCCCAACTCCCCAAAAGCGCTTTTAATTTCTGTTTCCAAATCCTGGGGGAAAGAAGCCGACAAAATTAAGTTCCTGACCGTCTCGCCCTTTTGCTGCAGCTGTTTGATATTATGCGTGTCCAGGTCGGCTAAAGCCTGCCGGATTTTGGCGTCCAGTTTATTTTCTTTAATAAAGTGCGCGTAAGCCGCCGCGGTTACGGCAAAACCGTATGGTACGGATATTTTTTCCCCGGGGAAAGTCTTACTCTCGGCATTGGTTAAGTTTTGGTACATTTCCCCCAAATTGGCGTTTTTGCCGCCAACCAAACCGACATCGGTTTTGGCTATTTCGTTAAACCACAAAATAAACTTGCCTTCTCTTTTGTCAGCCATAAATATTCCTTTAATTAAAGCTTAATTTTATTTCAAAATCATACTTTGTATGACAAATTCATCAACTATATTATATTATAACCCGTTATGCTAAAATCTCAAAATATTATAAATAGGACAAATAGGACTGATACGACAAATAAAAAAATCCGATTGATAGGACAAATAGGACAAAATCGATCTGAGGGTAAGGGGGTGAAATGGGGAGAAAGGGGTTAAAGGGAACAAGGCTGTATTAAATAGGACTGATACGACAAATAGGACGGATAGGACAAATATTAAAATATAAATTAATTTGCCTTTACTTTGTTTACGCCTTTGGTTTCCTTGATAAAAAAATCCACCCCGTCGGACTCAAGCACCACATAACCCGTGTTTTCTATGCTCCCGGGAGGCAACTCGTCATAGTTGGCAAAACCCAAATGCATCAACGTTGCCCGCATAATGGATCCGTGGACTACAACCAACACTGTCTGCCCAATAAAAGTCACCGCAATCTCGCGCAAAAAAGTAATTAGCCGCCAGGCAATATCGTTATCGCTTTCATAGCCGTAATTCATTTTAAACGCACGCTTACCCTGTTCCGAAAGCGTGCTTAACCGTTCTAATATTTTTTTGTCTTCTTCCAGCACTTCTTTGATAGGCCTCCCTTCCCAGTCGCCAAAGTTTCGCTCACGAATCAGCCTGGTGGTATTTACGGCTAACTGCCGACCCAAAATAATAATTTCCGCCGTCTTTTTGGCCCTAATCAAATCGGAAGAAAAAACCGCGTCAAAATGAATGTGCTTTAAATCTTCAGCCCTTGATTTCGCCTCGCCTTCGCCCTTGACCGTCAGCGGGCTGTCTAAATGCCCGGCAACCATTTCTTCCACGTTCGCTTTGGCCTGGCCGTGCCGGACTATATAAATGGTGCAGTATTTTTGCGTTTTCATAGATGAATTATAGCAATTTTATAGAAAAAAGAAACTATAAATGATACGGCAGATAGGACAAAATCGGGCTGCGCGTAAATGAGGCAAATGGGAGGAAAGGGGTTAAAGGGAACAAGGTTTTGTCAAATAGGACTAATGGGACAAATAAGACGGATAGGTCAAAATAGGCTGGGTTGCTTTGATTTTTTAAACAATTTATCCCGCTCGGCTTCGTCATAAACCCCGCACTAATTCTTGATGTTTAATTATTTTAAATGCGGATTTAAAAAAATCGTTTAAAATAAAGATTTTTGTGTATTCGGCCGAGAATTAGTGTCGGGGTAAATATGGATTTTGCCGAAGACGCCGTCGTAGCCGCCTTCCAGCTTAACTTTGCCTTCACGGACTCTGATGATACTTGCGGCGATTTCGGGCGAAGAAATTTTGGCGATTTGGTCAAAATCTAAATCCAGGAGAATCCCGAATTCACCCTCACCCGGCCTTCGGCCACCCTCTCCCATTGGGAGAGGGACGGGGGTGAGGGTTTTGCTAATCATTTGCTCGTACATAGCCAAAACCTTTTTGCTGGCCGTACCGACTCCCAAGGTCTCCGCTATGATCTCTTCCAAAGGGACAACGCTTTTATAAGGCACGGCGCGCGGCGGGACAAAGCCCCATTCCCTATCGGCCAGTTCATCTACGCGATTTAACACGCCAACCAAAAGTTTTTTGCCGCAGACAGGACAAATTCCTTTTAATTTTTTTGTTTGCGATGGAACGCAGGAAAATTTGCAGTCTTTATGCCCGTCCAAATGGTATTTGCCTTCTTCCGGAAAAAATTCAATGGTAAATAAAAATTCCGCGGGGTTTTTGCCATAAAGAATTTTTATTATCTCAGAATATGCCAGTTTTTCGGGATTAATTTCGAAAACGTTCGCTTCACGCCCAATCTTTCTTAAAGAGTGGGCATCTGAATTTGAAATCAGCGACAAATTATCAAGTTTCGAAATTAACCAGTTCATTTTTGGATCGGACGATAAACCGGTTTCAATGGCATGGATATATTTTGCCTGATCGCCGAATGCTTCCTCAATACTATTAAATCCCGAAAGCGAGCCGAACACCCCAAAGTGCGGTGTCCAGGCATGGGCGGGAATTACTTCCGCTTCCGATGATGCTTCTTTAACAATTTTCACCAAGTCGCCGCAATGCACGCCCATAATCGGCCGGCCGTCGGCTTTTAAGTTGGCGCCGGCTTTTTCTAATCCGGCGATGATTCTGTCCACCGCGGCAAAATCCGGGGCAAAAATCAAATTGTGCACGCGCCGAACTTTATCGCCTTGTTTGTAAATTGATGAGACTTCGGCTGTTAACATGAAATAGACTTGCGGCATTTCCGTAGGGGCTGCGCTTGCGCGCCCGCTATCCGATGACGGGCGGCCAAGGCCGGCCCCTACAGATTTATTCAATCGATAAAGCCCCGGTTTAACCTCTTCCAAATTTTCTTTCAACTCCAAAAGCCACCCAGGGTGCGTAAAATCTCCGGTGCCAATAACACCGATACCTTTTTTGTCCGCCCACAGGCCGATGTTTTTGGGATTTAGTTCCTGCGAGCAGGCGCGGGAATATTTGCTATGAATTTGTAGGTCAGCGATAATTCTCATAATGTAGTAATCTCAAATATACAAATCAACACAAATAAACAAATAACTGGCTTTCGCAAATTTGTATATTTGTTAAAATTTGTATATTTGCGAACACTACTACTATTATAGCTTAATTTCCTGTATAATGCAGTATATGATAACCCAAGAAGAATACTTAAAAGTAGCTTTAAACGCCGCCAAAAAAGCCGGCATCACCTTTAAAGCCAACTTCGGCAAGCCAAGAAAGGTTTTTTTAAAAAATAACGACATCCGTAATTCGGTCACGGATGTTGACCTGGCCATTGAACGGCAACTGCGGGCTGCCCTGCAGAAAGCTTTCCCTAAAACAAAGATTATCGGGGAAGAGCTGGGCTCGGCGTCGGTTTTAAAAGCGGACTGGGTCTGGATTATTGATCCCATTGACGGGACTAACAATTTTATATCCGGCATCCCGCTGTGCTGTATTTCCATTGCGCTGTGGCACAAAGGGCAGCCAATGGTCGCGGTTTTGTATAACCCTGTCACTAACCAGCTGTTTTCCGCCTCCAGAGGCAAAGGGGCATTCTTAAACGGCAAAAAAATTACCGTCACAAAAGTTAAAGATTTGTGCCACAGTTTTGGAGGCTTGGGCTGGAGCCTAAAAACTTCCGAAGCCGTTAAGATGTTTAGCACCATGATTACCAAAGCGCGTAAAGTACGCGCGCTCGGTACAACCGCGCTGCAGCTGGCTTATGTGGCCTGCGGAATTTATGATTATTATGTTGTCAATGACATGCACATTTGGGATGTCGCCGGAGGCATTCTGCTTATTGAGGAAGCCGGGGGTAAAATAACAGACTGGAAAGGCAAATGTCCCGCTTTAAATGTCCGCAGGCTGATTGCCAGTAATGAAGCTATCCACCGGGAAATCTTAAAACTTTTGGCAAAAATAGCTTAGAACATATTCAAACAAAGAGACTCTTTGCTTTAAGCAAAGAGTCTCTTTGTTGTTTATTTTCTGGCTGCAATTCTTTTGCACAAATATTCCAGCAAATAAACCGTCTGCCTGACATATCCCCATTCGTTATCGTACCACATCAAAAGCGAAAGCAGATTACCATCCACCACGTCCGTGGAAAGCAAATCCACAATCGCACCGTTGGGATTGCCGCGGAAATCAACCGAAACCAAAGGCAAATCGCTTACGTCCAAATGTTTATTCAGCTCCCCCCGGCTGGCGGCTACAAAAGCCTTGTTGACCGCCTCTTTGGTGGTTTTTTTCTTCAGCACCGCCGTAAAACAGGCGATGGAAGGGTTAAGCGCCGGCACGCGCAAAGAAATTGCCGAGACCTTGCCTTTTAAATGCGGGTAAACTTTGATGATGGTTTTGCTGACGCCCGTGCTGGTGGGAATAATGGATTGGCTGGCTGTACGGGCACGCCTTAAGTCTTTATGCGAGCTGTCCAAAATACTCTGGTCCGAGGTAAAGGCATGCACGGTGTTGATAAATTCCTGCTTGATGCCGAAATTTTCCTCCAAAACCTTGGTGGTCAGGCTGCTGCAAACCGTGGTGCAGGAAGCGGCGGAAATAATTTTATGCTTGTCCGGCGCGAAATTTTTGTGGTTAACGCCAAAGACCAAAGTTTCGTCGGCGTCATCCATGGGCGCGGTGCAAAGCATAAACTTGGCGCCGCTGTCCAAATGCTTTTGCGCCAGCTCCCTTTTGTTATAAACGCCCGTGGCATCCACCACAACGTCTATGCCCATTTTTTTCCACGGGTGTTTGCCTTCTTTGTCCTGGACAAAGGGAATGGCTTGCCCGTCAATCACAAGTTTATTATTTTTGACCGCAACTTCCTTGTCCCAAACGCCGTAGGTGGAATCGTACTTTAACAAATGCGCGTAAGTGTCCAGGCCGCTTCTGCTGCTGACCGCGGCAATTTCAAAATGGGGGTTGCTGTGGGCAATCCTTAAAAACACCCGGCCGATTCTGCCGAGCCCGTTAACTGCGATTTTTATTTTTCTTTTTGACGGTGTCTTTTTTGGCATAATTTTAAGTGTTTTTAATTAATCATTATTTGGTTTAATAATAATGACAAAAGTGACAAAAATTAAAAAAATGACAAAAATAACTGCAACCCATTTTTGTTCATTTTTGTCATTTACGTCGTTTTTGTCATTTCCCTTACTGCTTGTCTATACGCCGCGCTGTTGCTAATGTCCAGCCACAGACCTTCATAAGGATACCCGAACAGCTTTCCTTCCTCGGCTATGCGGGGGAAAACGTCGCTTTCCATTTTATCGGATTTCGCCCCTATAAGGTTAAAAATTTCGGCCTCCATTAAGTATATTCCGGCATTCACCAGCCTGGAAAAAGTTTTGGGATTTTTGGGTTTTTCTTCGAACTCCACAATCCGGTTGCCTTGCAGTCTGGCCAAGCCCCACATATCCACCGTTTCGGTGCTGGTCAGCGCCATTGTACACACCGCGGCTTTTTGACTGCGGTGGAATTCCACAAAATCGCCGTAATCAATATCGGAAAGCACGTCCCCGTAAAGCACCAAAAAACCGCTGTGAAAAAATTCTTTGGCCTGAAGAAGCGGCTGTGCGTTGCCTTTACATCCGCTTTTCTGGCGGATATAAGTAATATTAATACCGAGCTTGGAGCCGTCACCAAAGTAATTTTCTATAATCTCCCCGCCTTCGCCTATGGAAATATAAACCTCGGTTAATTTTGCCGCCTTAAGCCTGTGCAAAGTCTGCTCCAGCAAAGGCCGGCCGGCAATTTTAACCATAGCTTTGGGCAAGCTCTTTTTTTCGCTGTCAAAATATACGGGCTTGCCCCCGGCCAATATCAAAACCTTAACCGTCTTTAGCCCCAAAGAACGGGACAAAAAATACTCAATAGCATGGCTGCGGTTCCTTAACTTTTCGCCGTCAATCTCGCCGTCCAAAGCTTTTAGAAGGTCATTTCTTAATGTAATTGTCAATCGTTCCCGGTTCATATATATGATGTTATCATACTTTTAAAAAACTTTCAAAATATTTTAAATGGGAATTGGTCGGGGCGGCGGGAGGATAACACATTGTCATCATCGCCGCCCCAAGATGTAAGGAGAGTTGTGTGGGCGTTAACCTCAGCCCTTGGAAAGGAAGCTTTGAACTCGCGTTTCCACGTCGTCGTAGCGGTGAGCTTCTATCAAGGAAAACCTGACGTGTTCGTCGGCCCCCCCGTCAATCGCCATACCCGGAGCCACGAATCCGGCTCCCGGCGACACAGCGATGTCCGCTTCCTTCAAAAACTTAGAAGCGAAGGTGAGCGAACCGAGCGTGCGATACGGCTTGGGAATACGGGCCCAGATGAACATGGTCCCGCGCGGATTCTTAACTTCCCAACCACCGCGATTCAACGCTAGCGTCAGAGCGGCCCGGCGGGCATCATACTCCGCGCAGATTGTCGCGGCGAGTTGGTCGCCGTTATCCAGCGCCCATGCTGCGGCGTGCTGGATTGGCCCAAGGACTCCGTAGTCGACGAAGTTCTTGATCCCCCGAAGCGCTTTCACTATCTGGGCGTTGCCGGTGCAGAAGCCCACCCGCCAGCCAGCCATGCTGTAGCTCTTGGACATGGAGAAGAACTCTGCCGCCACGTCCCTGGCGCCGCCTTTAACTTCCAGAATGGAGTGCGCCTTGCGGCGTCCAAAGTGGAGGTCGGCGTAGGCAAGGTCGTGCAGAATGAGCCGATGGGTTTTCCTGGCGTAACCGACCAGATCTGCGAACAACTCCGGGCTGGCGGTTGCCGTAGTGGGGTTATGGGGCCAACTGACAACGATAAACCGTACTTGCGAGGAAGCTTTTTCGCAAGCCACCGCGATGTCGCGCACATAGTCGCCGTTCGGAACCACATATGGCGAGAGTAAAGCCCCGGCCAGCAGTGGTCCCCAGTGATGGATAGGGTAAGCCGGGATGGGTACAGCAACCGATTCGCCCGGTTGAACGGAGGATGCGAAGAAATCTCTCAGCCCTTCCTTTACCCCCAGGGTCACCACAGTTTCTTTTTCCGGGTCAAGTGATACGTAATAATGCCGTTTATACCAACGGCACAGGGCGTCCCGGAGGTTGCTGATTCCCTGGGATGGCTGGTAGCGTCCGCTGCCGATCTGGTGCACGGCCTCGCAGAGTTGTTGTTTGATGGGGCCCGGCGTCTCGATATCCGGATTTCCCATGCCGAGATCAATGACGTCGCGGCCTTCTTTCTTAGCCGTTGCGACCTCGTCATTAACCGTAGCAAAAACGTACTTCGGCGGTTCCTTGCCAAAAAAGTCTACCACTTTGCGCTCCTTATCAAACTCTATTCACTCCTCCTCTTGGATTGAGTGGCCTTGCCTCATTACCTCTAACGAGGCATGGCAAGCGACAGAATTAATTTAAATCAGATCCCTCACCCCGACCAAGTGTCGGGGCTCGAGACGACAAAATAAATTTTGTCGCTTGCCGGCCACCCCTAGTTGTAAAAAAGCAGATGGCGGGGTCGTCCGCCTCTGGCGGACGGCTCTCACATCTGCCTTTTTTGCTGTCTTTTTGTCTTTGTATGATATTATCATACAATATCATACTATTAATTGTCAAATGTAAAATCCCCCTTCTTTTAAAGGGGGATAGCGTATGATATCCACATACTACAGAAGGGATTAGGACGCACTACAGATGCCTACAGAAATTAGATTACTATAGTAACTTTTCTGCAATAGCAAGATCTTCCTTATTATTTATTCCCAAAACCTCTTTGGCATCAACCAAAATGCTGTTAACCTTTTCGCCTTGGGATAAAGCAACATGGACAATGTCGGTTAAATAATATTCCTTTTGCGCGTTGTTGTTTTCAATTTTTTTTAAATTTTCCCAAAGCCATTTGGTATTGAACATATACAGCCCCGGGTTAATTTCCTTAATTTTCCTTTGGACGTCGGTTGCGTCTTTATATTCCACTATGCCGGCAATGTCCCCCAAAGGCGTGCGGATAATTCTGCCGTATTTGTCCAAAGAAATATAATTTCCTTTAAAACTTTCCGCCTGCGCGGTGAACATGGTTATTTTAGCTCCGCTTTTAAAATGCAGTTTAATCAAGTCCTTCAGGCTTTGCGCTTTTATAAACGGCATGTCCCCATAAAGCACCAAAATATTTTCCGCTTTCACTTTATTTTTGGCGGCAAGCAATGCGTGGGCCGTACCAAGTTGTTTGTCCTGAAAAGCATAAATATAATGCGTTCCCAAAACCTGCTGGACTTTGCCGGCCGCAAAACCAACCACCACCACGGGCTTGGCCAGCTGGTTGATTTTTTCAATTTCTTCCAGCACATACAAAATAAGCGGCTTATTGTTTAGCATTACCAAAACCTTGGGCACCCTAGGGTTGCCCATTCGCGTTCCTTTGCCCCCGGCCAGAATTACAATTTGGTTTCTCATAGTAGTGTTCGCAAATATACAAATCAATACAAATATACAAATTCTGCCTATTGCTTATTATTCGGGTTAAGTACTCTCCTAAATTTAACACCGTCTTTGGTAAAATACAAAATAATTGCGAGCTTATCACCACCGGCTGTTAAGTAAGCCTGAACCTGTTTTATGTGTACATAACCCAAATAAGGCCGAACTTTTAACTCTACGATGACTTTACCTTCTACCCTAAAATCCGCAAATAGTTTAGCAAGTGTCTTGTCTACATATTTTAATTTTAAATAATATTCTTTTTCAAATTTTAAGCTTAGAGTTTTAAGCTCTTCGGCGTAAGCTGCCTGTATATACTTTTCAGGCAATCCAAAACCGGTATTATTATAAACTTTAAAAGCAGCTCCAACTATTTGACGACTAAGGTCTTTATAAATATATTTTTCTTCCATGCTTTGTATATTTGTTTATATTTGTATATTTGCGATTACTACATCTCATAAATCCATTCTGAATTCAAAACCAAATTTTTTAAAACCGAGCCTTTCATAGAACGCGTGCACCCCTGTCTTAAAAGTCCGGCTGTTGCCGATTAATTTGTAACAGCCCCGCTCCCTGGCTTCGGCAATGGCTCCCTTAACCAACTGGGATCCTATCCCCTGCTTGCGGTACTCTTCTTCCACAAATACATCTTCCATTAAGCCGTACGGCTGTTTATGTAAATCATTCTCGATTAAATAAAGAAAGGCGCGGCCTATTATTTTTTTACCGTCTCTGGCCTGCAATTTTATTGCCTTTGATGTTTTAACGGTTCTCGATATCTTCATAAAAAATTAATCGTTAATTATTTTCCATATAAGCCCTGCCAATTTGTCGCTGTCGTGCCGCAAACTGCTTCTTGTATTTAGCTTGTCGCCCTCAGCTTTTTTAAATACAGTCTTGCAAAGCAGGTCCGCCAAAACGGTTTTAGGTCCCCGTATTCCGCCCACATCCGGATTAACAAATTTGGCACCCTCTTTTTTGTAGGAAGCCAAGGCTAAAAGGCTGGGTTTTTTGCTGTTTATCAGCAAATAATCCAGCTTTTTATGTCCCAAATAACTGTTTGCCGCGGTTGCAAAATCTAAGGGATAAAAATTGTCAGTTTGTCCCGGGGTTGTCATGATATTCGTAACCAAAATTTTCTTCGCTTTGGAATTATCCAGGGCTTGTTTGATCCCGTCAACAAGTAAGCTGGGCAAAACGCTGGTATACAAATCTCCGGGGCCCAAAATAACGGCATCGGCCTGCTCCAAAACCTTTAAGGCTTTTGGGTTGGCGGGGCCGCGCGGCGACAAAGAAATATTTTTTATTTTTGGCCGCTTTTGCCTTACGTCTATATTATGTTCGCCGGTTATTTTTTTACCGTTAACCAATATGGCGGACAAGACCGTGGGTTTAAGCGTTACCGGTAAAACCGCGCCGCGCACATTAAGCAGCTTGCCGGCCAAGTTTATGGCTTCGTCTATATTGCCGGTAATTTTTTCCAAAGCCGCCAAAATAATATTGCCGACGCTGTGTCCGGCCAAGCTTCCTTTAGAGAACCTGAAGTTAAACAATTCCCGCATTTCTTTTTGCGTATAAGACAAACCAACTAAACACTGGCGGATGTCGCCGGGCGGGAACACGCCCAAATCTTTTCTCAAAACCCCGGTTGAGCCGCCGTCGTCCGCGCTGCTGACTATTACACTATTATTTGACGGATACTTGCGCAGGCCGCTTAAGAGGGTAAACGTGCCCGTGCCGCCACCTATGATCACGATATTCTTCATAATTTTTAGTTAATGGTTGTAAGTTGTAGCGACCGGTATAGTTGTAGGTAAGCAGTTATAAGTTACCTAAAACCCATAACTTTAAACCACACTGGCCGCCATAACTTTTAACTTATTACTTGCATATTTTTCCCAACTTCCTCAAATGCCTTAACCGCCCTGTCCATTTGCTCTTTGGTGTGCGCCGCGGAAATTTGCACGCGGATGCGCGCTTTGCCTTTGGGCACAACCGGATAAGTAAATCCGCGCACATAAATGCCTTTTTCAAACAGCGCTGATGCCATCTCAGCAGCCAACTTTTCTTCAAATAATATTACCGGCGTAATTGCGTGTTTGCCGTCGCCTCCGAGGGTAAATCCCAGTTTGTCCATTTTTGACCTAAAATAGTTGGTATTTTCAATCAGCTGCTCACGGTAACGGTTAAACTTTTTATCATAATTTTGCAAGACATATAAAGCAGCGGTGGCTATCATTGGCGGTAAACTGTTGGAAAATAAAGTGGTGCGGCTGCGCTGATGTAAAACCTGGATGATTTCCTTTCGGCCGGCGGTAAATCCGCCGCCCGCGCCTCCCAAGGCTTTACCAAAAGTAGAAGTCAAAATATCCACCCTATCCATAAGGCCTTCTACAGATCCCCGGCCATGCTCACCCAAAACCCCGCTGGCATGACTGTCATCCACCATAACCAACGCGCCGTACTTTTCCGCCAAATCGCAAATCTCTTTGACTTTGGCGGTGATTCCGTCCATGGAAAATACGCCATCGGTGGCGATTAACATTCGTCCCCTTGGAGGCAGGCCGGTGGCCTGCACTACATTGCGTGACGTAAATTCCTTCAGTTTCGCTTCTAAATCAGCCATGTCGCTATTCTTATAGCGAAACCTCTCGGCTTTACATAAACGCACGCCGTCGATAATGGATGCGTGATTAAGTTCGTCGGAAAAAACTGCGTCGCCCTCTTTTAGAATGGTTTCAAACAATCCGGTATTGGCATCAAAGCATGAGGTATAAGTAATGGCATCCTCGGTCCCAAAAAATTTACTGATTTCTTTTTCAAGGTCTTTGTGGATTGTTGATGTGCCCACGATAAACCGGACGCTGGCTTCTCCGAAGCCGTATTTCTTTACGCCGTCAATGGCCGCCTTGGCCACTTCGTCCGATGAAGCCAGCCCAAGATAATTGTTCGCGCAAAAATTGAAAAGCTTTAGCTTTTCATCCCGAGCGCCAGCGAGGGATCTTATCTTGACTTCCGTGCCTTGCTTGCCTTCCAAAACCCCGACGTCTTTCCACATCCCGGCGTCCTTTATTTCCTTAAGTTCGTCTGTGAATTGTTGTTTGTAATTTATATACATAAATTTTCTACTAAATACGAAAGGGACGAAAATACTAAACTTGTAATGTCCACTTTCGTATTTTAGTTATTTTAGTATTTAGTAGAAGTCAAAACTGAATGAGGAATTTTGGATGTTTTGACATCATTTCTTCAAACTTTTCTTTATTATACTCCTGTATCGGCAAAATTGTCCCGCTGCCGCGGTCAAGGATGACGTTGAATAGTTTTTCCTGCACGCCGTTGGTAGCGTCTTCCATCAGTCGGCGGGTGGTTTCCCAGGTCTCCCAAATTTGCCTGCCGGCCACAAAGTAGCAGGTTATACCCTTCATAACAAGACGATTATAATCTTCCAATACAAAATCTCCGTTTTTTAGGCCGAACAAAATTACCTCGCCGCCGCGCCTGACCGATGCAATTGCATTATTTACGGAGTTATTGAATCCAGCCATTTCAAAGGCCACATCTACGCCCAAGCCGTTGGTAATTTTTTTGATTTCGTCGATTACCGATAAATCATGGGCATAAGACTTTATATCACCCCCTAGCCCCCTCTTATGAATAAGAGGGGGGACTTCCATGCCCTCCCCCCTTATTTTAAGGGGGGATTGAGGGGGGATATTCTTTAGCGGAATCACGTAATCAATCCCCAGTTTTTTTGCCATGTCCGCGGCGATGGGATTTGGCTCAACGCCGATAATAACTGAAGCGCCTAAGCCTTTAACAATTAAAGTTAAAAACATTCCGATTGGACCAAGCCCGAAAATTGCCACAGTCTTACCTCTTACGTCAACTTTTGAGGCGGCGTGTACCGCGTTGCCGAATGGCTCCTGCATCGCGGCAACTTCCGGACGGATTTTCTCGGTATTAATTTTCCAAACTACCTGCGCCGGCACTTTGGCATATTCCGCAAAACCTCCGTCAACGGAAATCCCCAAGATCTTTTCGTTTATACAGACGTTTTTTTGCCCGTGTTGGCATTGGTAACACTTTTTGCAAACCACGTGCGATTCACAAGTTACAAAATCTCCGGGCTTGATATTTCCCACGGCCGATCCGACTTGGGTTACTTCGCCAAAAAATTCGTGTCCGATAATGCGGTAACTCTTTTTAATATCACCCCCTAACCCCCTCTTATGAATAAGAGGGGGGATTTCCATGCCCTCCCCCCTTAAAATAAGGGGGGATTGAGGGGGGATATTTTCCGCGTCTATTGAACCCAAAATCGCATCCTTAAAAGCTTGCCGGTTCCAAATGCCTTTGTCCGTGCCACAGACGCCGGCATAATGGACTTTTAAGATAATTTTATCTTCATCACCCGCGCCTAAAACCGGCTCGGGCACATCAACCAATTCAAACCCGCGCGATGAGTCCCATTCGGATTTACTTTTATCAAATACCAAAGCCTTCATATTTTGAAATCCTCTGAAGTTTGTAGTAGTTGCCTCATTTATGAGGCCTTAAAGCCCGATAAATCGGGCAACTACACTTTCCTTAATCTTCCAATGCTGTCAGATCGCCTTCGTCTTGTCCCATCTCTTTGGCCTTTAACACTCTCCTCATAATTTTTCCGCTCCTGGTTTTTGGCAATGCCTGCAAAAATTCCACTTCATCCGGCACAGCAAAGGAGGCAATTTCCATTTTTATATATTTTTTTATCTCTAAAATTAAATTCTCGCCGCTTTGTATCCCGGGCTTTAGCACAACGAAGGCTTTTAATCTTTCGCCCTTAATTTCATCCGGCTTACCGATGACAGCGGCTTCGGACACGGCCGGGTGCGCCACCAGGGCGTTTTCAATTTCCGCCGTACCAATCCTGTGGCCGGAAACGTTTATGACATCATCGCTTCTACCCAATATTTGAATGTAGCCGTCTTCGTCTTTTATGGCAAAGTCGCCGGAAAAATACAAATTCGGAATTTCCTGCCAATACTGACTGAACCTATCCGGGTTATTCAGGCAGCCGCGCAAGGCCCCTGGCCAGGGTTTTCTGATAATCAAAAAACCTTTTTCATTAACCGGCACACTTTTGCCCTGTTTATCAACCACATCTGCGTCTATCCCGTAAAACGGCAGTCCCGCACGCCCGGGTTTTTGCGACAGTCCCGGCAAGGTCACAATCATATGCCCGCCGGTTTCGGTTTGCCACCAAGTATCTACAATCGGACATTTTTCATTGCCAATGTATTTGTTATACCACTGCCAGACTTCCGGATTTATGGGTTCGCCGACCGTACCTAAAATTCTTAAGGATGATAAATCATGTTTTTTACAGTATTCTTCCCCGTATTTCCTAAGCATCCTAAGGGCCGTGGGCGATGTATAAAAAATGTTTACTTTTTCCTGCTGGATAATTTTATACCAGTGATCGGGGGTAGGGAAATCCGGCGCGCCTTCCACCATAAGCGACGTTAAACCGTTGGACAACGGCCCATAAAGCACATAGCTGTGTCCGGTTATCCAGCCGAAGTCCGCGGTACACCAGTAAATATCTCCATCGTGGATATCAAAAACTTTTTTTGTGGTGTAATGAGTATAAACGCTGTAGCCGCCAACCGTATGTACAATGCCTTTGGGTTTGCCGGTTGAGCCGGAAGTATATAAAACAAACAGGGTATCTTCCGCGTCCATAACCTCTGGCTCACAGATGTCGCTTTGTTCATTGGCCAACTGATGATAATCGATTTCTTTTTCTATTTTGTCATCCTGTCCGACTGTAGCGGCATGCCGAGGCATGCCGTTTTGATTAGGCACGCTGCGGCGTGCCTCTACATCCGTTTCGCTCGGAATGGCAGTATCACGTTCCAAAACTATCACGTGCTCAACAAAATCCAACCCCTTTACCGCTTCTTCCACCGTAGGCTTTAATTCTTTTTTCGCTCCCCGCCGCAAGGTCCAATCTGCAGTAACTACAACTTTTGCCTGTAAATCTTCCACCCGTTCGCGCAAGGCATTGGCGCTAAAACCCGCAAAGACCACGCTGTGCACGGCGCCTATGCGCGCGCAGGCCAACATAGCCACGGCCTGCTCTATTACAAGCGGCATGTATAACACGACCTTATCGCCTTTTTTCACGCCTAAACTTTTTAACCCGTTGGCAAACTTGTTGACCTGACTTAGTAATTCTTGATAGGTGATAGTAACTTTTTCGTAATTTTCGTTCAAATAAATTAAAGCGGTTTTCTTGCCTAAGCCCGCTTTAATGTGTCTATCCAGACAATTATGAGTAATATTCAACTTGCCGCCCGCAAACCATTTGTAGTTCGGGTACTCCCATTCAAAAACCTTGTCCCATTTTTTAAACCAGCAAATTTCCTCACGGGCAACCTGCTCCCAGAACTTTTCCGGATCGGCAATTGATTCTGTATAAATTTTTTGATATTTTGATGATTGCATAAAATTATCCCTTTGTGATTACTACTCTGTAATCTTTGGCGCTACGATCACCGATAAATCGGCACACTACACTGGAAAAGATTGCTTCGTCGTCGCTGGAAAATTTCAGATGACGACTCCTCGCAATGACACTGTAGTTTAGATTCAGCGTTATATCAGCGTAGCAATCAGCGACCTATCAGCGGAACAAGCTATTCCACCGTCACGCTCTTAGCCAAATTCCGCGGACGGTCAACGTCACGGCCTAGAGCTACGGCAATATAATAGGCAAATAATTGAAGAGGGATAGTGTTCAACAACGGCTCAAGTAACTCCATTGTTTTTGGCACATAGATAATTTCATCGGCCACCTCCTTAGCTTCTTCGTCGCCTTCGGTTGCGATAATCAAGGTGCGGGCGCCGCGGGCGCGGACTTCCTGGATGCTGCTTTTCATTTTTTCATACAGCTGGTCTTTGCTTAAAATTGCAACCACAGGGACATCTTTGCTTATCAAAGCCAGCGGCCCGTGCTTCATTTCCCCTCCGGCATAGCCTTCGGCGTGGATGTAGGAAATTTCTTTTAATTTTAGTGCGCCTTCCAAGGCTACCGGATAATTCACGCCGCGGCCCATAAAAAGGATATTATGATATTGCTGATATTGCTTCGCGATATTCTGAATATTATCCGCCTGCTTTAAAACCGTATTCATCTTTTCCGGAATTTCCAAAAGCGCTTGCAGCAGCCGCTGGCCGGTGGCCAAAGAAGTGTGCTTGAGCCGCCCGAATTGTAAAGCGTATAACAAAAGCACCGCCACCATATTGGTGTAGGCTTTGGTGGATGCCACGGCCAGCTCCGGACCCGCGTGGATGTAAGTGCCGGCCTTTGTCTCGCGCGCAATGGTGGAGCCGATCACGTTAACAATGCCGCGCACATACGCGCCCTTGCGTTTGGCTTCACGCGCGGCCATTAAAGTATCCGCGGTTTCGCCGGACTGGGAAATTACAAAAACTAAAGTATGTTTATTGACAACCGGATCGCGATAGCGGAACTCCGAAGAAAAATCAACATCGCACGGCAAATTAGCCAAACGTTCAAAAGCGTACTTGGCAATAAGCCCGGCATGCCGGGCCGTGCCTTCGGCAATTATCATTACTCTTTTTACTTCGCGCATCTGCTCCAACGTCATGTTCAACCCGCCGAGTTTTGCCGTGCCTTCCTCCAAGTCCTGCCTGCCGCGGATGGCGTCCTCAAACACCGTGGGCTGGTCAAAAATCTCTTTAAGCATAAAATTCTCAAACCCGCCCTTTTGCGCCTTGGCCTGGTCCCAGTCTATTTGCGTAATAATTTTGTTGATGATTTGATCGCGCAAATTTACAATTTTTAAACCATCCTCCGCCTCGGCTCGACCGAGTCGAGACGGGCCATTAATAGAGGCGATTTCGCCGTCGTCCAAAAATGTCACCTGCTTGGTAAAAGGCAGCATCGGGGTAACATCGGAGGCGATATAGTACTCGCTGTCAGATATCCCAATGGCCAAAGGGCTACCCAGGCGGGCGGCCACAAGCTGGTTGGGATGGTCCGCGTGCATCACGACAATGCCATAGGTGCCGCGGACTTTTAACAACGCTTGCCTGACGGCTTTTGCCAAGTCGCCCTGGTAGTTTTCAAAAATCAGTTCGGCCAAAATTTCCGAATCCGTTTCCGATTCCTGGTTTTGGTTTTTAAGCTGTTTTTTAATCTCCCGATAATTTTCAATAATCCCGTTATGAACCAAAGCCAGTTTGCCCTTGCCGACCACGTGCGGATGCGCGTTGCTTTCCGTAACTCCGCCGTGCGTGGCCCAACGGGTATGGGCAATGCCGACGGTTCCCTTCATGGCGTCATTCTGAGGCGAAGCCGAAGAATCTCTTTTTTGGGATCCTTCACTGCGTTCAGGATGACGCCTGACGGCGTCAATTTTTTTTGCCAGCATATCCACTTTGCCGACTTCACGGATGCGATCAATTTTGCCATTATCAAGAACCGCAATCCCGGCGCTATCGTAGCCGCGATACTCCAAATCGCGCAATCCCTGAAGTAGGATTGGTAATGCTTGTTTTTTACCGATGTAACCGACTATGCCGCACATGTTATTAGAGATTAGTGATAAGAGAAAAGAGATAAGGATAAGACAGAAAGTGCAGAGAAATTAAAAATAAGCGGTACGAAAAAAGAGATGAGGAGAAGACGGCTTACCATTGCTTTTCTGATGATTTAGTATTGCTAATTAGTTTTGATAACATCTTTTGAACTTCTATTACCAGCCCTTCAGCTTTCGAATAATCAATCTTTGGATATTGTGATTTTGCAACAATTAATTGGGTCTCTAATTCGGTTGAGGAACCATAGGAAATATTCATAAATCTAATAAATTCAACCTTATGGTTTCTCGCCCATCCTTCTGCAATATTTGACACAATTGAAATGGCCGCTCTTATCATCTGCGGAACTAAAATAAACTTTTCCTCTGACGGCAACAGCTTACAAATTTTATAAATCTCTTTGACTAACTCAATTGCCTTTTGCCAAACTATTAGGTCCTTATAACTTTTTATTGGCATAAATTTGTGTTTTATCCTTTTCTCTTATCTCTTTTCTCTATTCACTATAACTTACTCCAATTAAATTCAAATATCAGCTTCTGTGCCTGATAAATCTCCTCGTTCTGTATAACCACCCCCACCGGTTCCCCATTGCTATCGATACTGATGTGGGCAACTTTACCGGCGTAAATAATTTCATGGGTCGCTTTCAGGTTTGCATTGCCTATCGGCATCTGCTTACGCTCATCCAGTCCGGCCAATTGGCCGTCTTCTCCCAGGGAAATAATTTTCACACGGATTTTTTTAGCCACCCGCTTTTTACTGAAATCGGGCATGGCCCCGTAAACATTTTTGCGGTGTTCAGCGGTAGCGGAAGAATAAAGATAATAAGTTTTATCAGATCTTGCCGAAACTTCATCAAGTACATCTTCAAAAATCTGTCTCACACCTTTGCTCCCCTCATAAAACTTCACTACGGGCTTACCGCCCTGTTTTTCAAACAAAGTTTTTATAAGCGGCAAATTTTCGCTTATGTTTTCCCTGACTTCCTGTAAATCTTCCTTCTTTTGGTCAATGGCGCTAAGCAATTTTTCCGGCTCTTCCGCCATAAAATACTGTTTGGATTCCTTATTGTAATAGGAAACCACGCCCATGACAATTAAGGACTTTAAAATATCATAGCTGGTACCGCGGTTAACCTTGGATTTGCCCGATATTTCCCTGACCGATGAAGGGCCAAGCTCAATTAAAGCCAAATAAACTGCAATTTCCTTTTCCGATAAGCCAAAATTCTTTAAAATAACTTGTATTTCCATATCGCTTCCTCACGGCGTCATTCTGAGCCTTTCATTAGATTTTGAAAGGCGAAGAATCTCTTATTACTATTTAGGGATCCTTCGCCCGCAATGACAACCAAAGTTCGGGCTCAGGATGACAAAAAGAATATATATGCAAGTGTAAGCTAATATATTCTTTTTGTCAACTTTTTTTCTACAATATTGTGGATAAATAAAAATACCTTTTATTTAAGAGGTATTTAATAAATAAACTTATACAATTTTTTCTACACTTTCTTATAAATGTATATCTCGTGCTCTTTGGGTAAATAAAACTTATCCGAATATTCCATATTCGGAAAGGGAAAATCGCGAATTACGGCTATGCTTCCGGGCTTGCAGTCGGCCAAAAACTTCGCCTCCACCCTGCCCATAAGCGGCGGAAACAAATAACCGTAAATTATATTGGCTCCGGACCAATTTTCCTTAAAAAAGTTTTTATTTATAAATTTGGCTTTTGATTTTTTTATGATTGCGTTGATTTTTGCGTACAAAACCGTCCACCAACTTAACTCATAACCTAAGGTTTGGGCGCCGCTTAGCTTTTCCACCAAAAAAACCACCTTGCCGTTGCCGCTGCCAAGATCATAAAAAACATCGCGCGATGATATACCGAGTTTTTTTACAATAAATTCAATGTCGCCGGTATGCGTTGGCACAAACGGCACACGGGTCCTTACAAAAGCCACAAACTCGCTTAAAATGAAAAACAGTAAAGCCAAGGCAAAAAATAAAAAGAAAAAAAGAACGATTGTGGCGAGCATTTACATTTTTTAATTACCTCAGGACTTACGCACCGAGCCAATTTCGAGGCATTTTCCGAGGATTTTGCGAGGCGTACTTAACGTACGCCGAACAAAACCGCAGGAAAATAACGATGAAATTGGCCGGAGCCGCTTTGCGGGTCGGGCTCCTCCCGCCCAAAAAGTGGCGATGCGTAAGTCCTGTACCTGATAATTATAGCATAACAAAAAAACCTTTCCACTAAGGGGGAGAGGTTTTTACGGAAACAGGACGTAAGCTTTAATTCAGCGGCCAATATAGGCTTAACGGGTCAAAGGCCGGGGCATTGTTGTTAAGTAACTGCTTTATTTCCAACTGCAACTGCGGGGTGAACCAATAAAAACTCGGGTCGGCCAATACAGCCGCGTCGGGGTTATCTAAAACGGCTCCATTGGCATCCGAGTTTCCAAAGTCAACCACGGTCTGCTCGTTTGGGTTAAAATTGGCCGAAACCCGGCCAACCGGGTTAAAAGCTACAAAAGCCAAAATTACAACCAAGCTTAAAACAATAATATATTTATTCATAATAAAAAATTATATACTATATATACAATTTTGTCAAGGCTTTCCCCAAGCCCCGAAATAGAGGATACAATACATAATGTGATCGCCGCCAAGGTAGAATTTAAGCGGTTTTTGGGAAAAGTCCGGAAAAGACAGCGTCATTACCCCAAGTACCTTAAAACCTTTAAAGTCGATAAAG
>Ga0182027_10002178_pt1 | contig 31944 bp, 25 predicted proteins | sample 712E1DmetaG_FD_121300 | JGI IMG/M metagenome (GOLD analysis project Ga0182027, IMG submission 121300) | Permafrost microbial communities from Stordalen Mire, Sweden - 712E1D metaG (Illumina Assembly) | ecosystem: Environmental > Terrestrial > Soil > Wetlands > Permafrost | place: Sweden...
CCCACGCTTTCCAGACTGGGCAGCGTGATCGAGATTTCCACGGCGTAGGGACTCGCCACGTGGGCATTGGTCAGAACGAGGCCATCGCTCGACAGGATCACACCCGAACCTACTCCGGCCACGAACCGGCGCGCCCCCGGTTCGAAGGTCACCTCCCGCACGTCGATGCGCACCACCGCGTCAAGCAACCGGTTAAAACCGGCGCTCATCGCACCGTAAACCGGAACCGAGACGAACCATGCGGCAAGCAGAACCAGTGCCCTGACGGTTGAGCAGGGGGCACATTTCACGATCGACGGTGGCGTCCGGCGCGCGTTGTGGCACGGGCATCTTGCCCGTGGGCGCGCGCCAACCCACATGGGCAAGATGCCCATGCCACTTTCGCCTCCGACGATCGGGAAATGTACCCGCAGGGCAAGCGCGAGCTTCCCGATGGTTGACCGGGCGGGGGATTCATTCAGAGTGGCGGATTTCACACGATGGCAACCGAGGATAGAGATTACAACTTTCGGAAGATCGAAGCCCATTGGCAAACCTTCTGGGAGACAAACCAAACGTTCCGGACGTCGGACGACACGTCGAGACCGAAATACTACGTGCTCGACATGTTCCCCTATCCGTCCGGCGCCGGACTGCACATCGGGCATCCCGAGGGCTACACGGCGACGGACATCGTAGCCCGTTATCGGCAGGCCCGAGGCTGCAACGTCCTCCACCCGATCGGATGGGATGCGTTCGGCCTTCCGGCCGAGCAGCACGCGGTCAAAACCGGCGCCCATCCTCGCACCAACACCGACGCCAACATCAAGAATTTCCGCCGTCAGCTCAAGTCGCTCGGCTTCTGTTTCGACTGGAGCCGCGAAGTCAACACCACCGATCCGAACTACTTTAAGTGGACGCAGTGGATCTTCCGGCAGCTCTTCCAGCATGGCCTGGCTTATGTCGATGAGCGCCCTGTGTGGTGGTGCCCGGAATTGAAGACTGTCCTGGCCAATGAAGAAGTGGTCGACGGCCGGTCTGAGGTTGGACACCACCCCGTTGAGCGTCGCAATCTCCGCCAATGGGTCCTGCGCATCACGGCCTACGCCGACCGCCTGCTGGCGGGGCTGAAGGACCTGGACTGGCCCGACTCGACGAAACGGATGCAGGAGGCCTGGATCGGCCGTAGCGACGGCGCGGAAGTGCGGTTCCAGCTCGAAGACCCTGCGCTCGGAAGCCTGCGGATATTTACAACGCGCCCCGACACGCTCTTCGGCTGCACCTACATGGTCCTGGCGCCCGAGCACCCGTTCGTGCCGGCGCTGACGACTGCCGCCCAGCGCGAGGCGGTGGAAGCCTATCGCAAGACCGCTGCCAGAAAGAGCGACCTCGAGCGCACCGATCTGGCCAAGGAAAAATCTGGAGTGTTCAGCGGCAGCCACGCCATCAATCCGGTCGACGGCCGGCGCGTACCGGTCTGGATTGCCGATTACGTCCTGATGGGCTATGGCACCGGAGCCATCATGGCCGTGCCCGGACAAGACCAGCGCGACTGGGATTTCGCGAAAGCGTACGACCTGCCGATCATTCGGACGGTGCAACCGCCCGCCGGATTCACCGGGGAAGCGTTTGTCGAAGATGGTCCGGCGATCAACAGTGCGAACTCCGAGATCTCGCTGGACGGTCTCAGCGTGGCGGCGGCGAAGGAGAAGATCACCGTCTGGCTCGAGGGCAAGGGACTCGGCGAGCGGAAAGTGAATTTCAAGCTGCGCGACTGGTTGTTCTCCCGGCAGCGCTACTGGGGCGAGCCCTTCCCGATCGTGTGGGTGGACGAGGCGGATTACCAACGCGCGCTCGCATGCCCGGAAGTTTCAAGGCCCAAGGAGCCCGTGACTTTTTCCAAGGATGGCCGGACATTATGCGCCCTCGCGCTGCCCGAAAGCGCGCTTCCGCTCCTCCTGCCCGAGGTAACCAGCTATCAGCCGACGGGCACTGGCGAGAGCCCGCTTGCAGCGATTCCCGACTGGATTGACGTGTGGTATCAACCGGTGACCGGCGAAGCGGTGCCCGCTTCCGGCCCGCACCCGGAAGGGCCGCTCTGGATGCACGCCCGGCGTGAGTCCAACACGATGCCTCAGTGGGCCGGATCATGCTGGTATTACCTGCGCTACCTTGACCCCCGGAACCCGTCCGCCATCAGCGATCGGAAGCTCATGGAGTACTGGGGAGGACCCGACCTTTATGTCGGCGGTGCCGAACACGCCGTGCTTCACCTGCTCTACGCGCGATTCTGGCACATGTTCCTTCACGACCTCGGCGTGGTTCCTGAGCCCGAACCCTTCCGTAAACTGTTCCACCAGGGGATCATCCTGGGCGAAGACGGCGAAAAGATGTCCAAGAGCCGCGGCAACGTGGTCAATCCCGATGCCGTCATCGGTGAATATGGCACTGATTCCCTGCGCCTCTACCTGATGTTCCTTGGTCCACTCGAAGCGATGAAACCGTGGAACCCACGCGGCATCGAGGGGGTGTTCCGTTTCCTAAACAAGGTATGGCGCGAATACGTCGGCGAGGATGGACGTCCGCATCCGAAGATCTCTACCACCGCAACGGACACACCCGAGATCGAGCGATTGCGACACGAGACGATCCGGAAGGTCGGTGACGACATCGAAGCCCTGCGCTTCAATACCGCCATTCCGCAGATGATGGTCTTCGTCAACGCGCTGCAGAAGGCGCCGGCAGTGAGTCGCGGAACCGCCCTCGCCTTTCTGCAATTGCTGGCGCCGTTCGCGCCTCACCTGGCAGAGGAATTGTGGGAGCGGCTCGGGGAAACGCCTTCGATTTCCCGGGCGCCCTGGCCGACCTATGATCCGGCAAAACTCGTTAACGATCAGGTAAAGCTGGTTTTCCAGGTCAATGGCAGGGTTCGTGGCGACCAATTGGTCCCGGTGGGCCTGACGCAGGAGGAGGCCATCGAGGTGGCCCGTGCTCACCCCCGCGTGAAGCTCTATCTTGAGAGCAAAGCTGTAAAAAAAATCATTTATGTACCCGGCCGAATCCTTAATCTTGTAGTGGAATAGACGATTCCTCTAGATGGATGCTGTATTAGGGTATTTCCCCTATTCCCTCAGGGTTGGGAGGCGAGTTCCGGATACATGGAGGCCATATGAATATCACACCTAGAGTCATTTTGGGCGCAGTCGCGTTCTGCGCAGCCGTGATCGCAGGATCAGCCCAGGAGTTTATCCCCGGAAAGATCTACGTGGCGGAGATCGCCGGGGGAGTGGCATACACTGTTGCGGGTGGCACGCAGGAATTGAAAAAAGGCGTTTCGCTCCCGGTGCAGGGAGCGCGGAATGAAACCACCCCGGCATCACACATAGTATGGGTCTACTCGAATGGCACGAGCCTCTACGTCGACGAAAAGACCGTCATTCAGGTCGCGAAGTTTGAGCAAAAACCTTTTCCGAAGGGCACGGATACCACCGTTACAGAACCGTCCGTTTCGCACACCGTCGGCCGCATCAACCAAGGACGCATCATCATCACCACCAACAAACTGATGACCGGGACAACGATGGTCTACATAACGCCGCATGCGCAGGTGAAGGTCCGGGGAAAGGAAGTCGTAATCGAAGTGTATGACCGGGAATCACGAATCTACGTCGTCAACGGCGAAGTCTCCGTCTCCCCTGTTGGCGCCTCCGCTGACGGTGTCGGTCAGGTCATCCATTCTGGACAAGAGGCCGTCGTTACAGACTCTTCTATAACAACGACTTCTTCGCAAATGCACGTGGTGCCGATCGACCAATTCTATCTTGATTCAATCGCATCCCAACTTGCCGCAGGCGAGCGCGCCCAGAAGATCGTTGTGTTCGAGACTGCGGCCGGGGCTGATGGTGCGGAGATCCAGGCGAATCCCGTCGTTCCGAGCACCCTGCCGGTGCAGATGACCGTAAGCCCAGCCACCCTCTAGACTGGCCTGTGATGACTTCGCGATCTTCGACCGCGCGATTCTTGTTTTATCGTCGTGCCCTGATCGTGTTTGCTGCCGCTGTCTTTGTTGTGCCACGCGCAGTTGGACTTATCGTTTGGAACGAGGGACGCGAGAAACTGACCGTGCACGCAGACTACGGCATTAACTACGACTCCAATCTCCTGGCACGCGTCGGCAGCCCGGGAGACGTCAACCAATCACTCGAACTTGGCGCGGGCTACACCCGCAAAGCCGGCGAATTGGGCTTCAGCGCCTCCGCATCCATTGTCACGGCGCGATTCCAGAGGTTTTCCAGCCTGAATTTCGCCAACCCCGGATTGAACGCTCAATTGACGAAAGACGACGGTCGTCTCACCGGATCGCTCAACGTGTCGGCTCAGAGGGAAAGCAAGAGTGATGACGCCGCCAATTATCGCGCAACCTCCTGGAATTATTCAGCCGCCCTCGACCTCAAATACCCTATCAACGACCGGTATTACCTCACCAGTACCACCGACATCACCATCCGCGACTACACCGCGAACACTCCGCTTTACAATCTGTCGTCCTATGGCGAGGGAATTGACCTTTATTACGTCTATTCCTCAAAACTGGATGTCCTGGGCGGCTATCGCATCAGGGACGGTTATGCCGCGATCGGAGCCAGCACCTTTGACGGCATCCCAGGAGGCGGGCCCAGCACCCTTGGTCAATCCTACACGAAAACCCAGGACGAAGCTTTCACGATCGGCTGCACCGGCGCGATCCTGCCAAAGCTGAGCGGAACCTTGCGGGGAGGGTATCAAACGAGAAATGAAAGCGGAACCGACGGCGGCCACTATTCCGACCTGACGGGCGCCTTCATGCTCGCCTGGCCCATGAGCAAACGGATCGTGTTCAATTTCCAGACTTCCGAGGATTTTACGACAACGGCAACCGACATTTCGGTCGACGCGACGTCATTCGATATTTCCGCAACCATCAAACCAAACTACAGGGTAAAGGTCGCAGTGACCGGCGAAGCCGGCTACACTATCAGTCGGTTTCTCGGAATCAAGGGAGGAGGACGGATAGATCACACCATGTCGTTTCTCCTCAAACTGAGCGTTCCCATCAAAACCCATTTTGCCGCCTCGCTATCGCTTGGCTATCTCACTAACGATTCCGACTACTCCTTCTCGAAATACGACCGGCTTACCGCTGCGTTGGACCTGTCCGTGCACTATTGACCGCCATGTTTAGTCTTCTCCGTTCCATTTGGATCTCCCTCGCTGCGACGGCGCTCGCCTTGGGGTGTATCGCGCCTGTCGCATGGTCCGCCGACACTTCGTCCGCCCCACCCGCACCAGCCAAGGGGGAAACAGCGGCGGCGGACACGAAGACCGACACCCAGAGCAGCTTCATCTACAAGCTGACCATGGCCGACCGTTTACGCGTGGTTGTGTACGGTGAACCGGATCTGGCCACCATCACGCGCATCGACGCCCGCGGGAATATCAACCTGTTCCTCGTCGGGGACGTGCATGTGGCCGGTTGCACGGTCAATGAAGCGCAGAGAATCATCGAAGCCGCCTATCACGACGGTCGTTTTCTGCGGTCCCCCCAGGCCACAATCTCGGTCGAAGACTACGCTCCGCGCACGGTCACCGTGGACGGTCAGGTGAAGGCCCCGGGTTCAATTTCGTTGCCCGTCGAATCAACGTTGACCGTGTACCAGGCCATCATCCGCGCCGGCGGATTCACCGACGTGGCCAAGGGTTCGGCCGTGCAGGTGACGCGCCTGATGCCGGATGGAACCAAGAAGGTTTTCACCGTCGATGTGGACAGCCTGATCAAAGGCAAAGGAAAGACGCGAGAACGGGACGACAGCCTTCTCCTGGAACCAGGCGACATTATTTACGTGCCCGAGCGTCTGATCTGATTCTGCCGTGTCCACTCCCGTGAAGCCTTCTCCCTCTCCTGCTAAACCGGCCGTGGCCTCCGGGGCCTCGAATAGCGGCGACGAACATGTGATCGAGCGCCGCACGTTGCGGGACTATTTTATCATCATTCGCGAGCGTCTGTGGATCGCCCTGCCGCTCGCCTTGCTCGTGTCGTTGCCAATGGGCTATTACCAAATGCAGCAGACTCCGATGTTCGAAAGCCGGGCGACCATGCAGTTCGAACGACCGGAGAAGATCGTGATGGTCGACCAAGTGGTGGACCAGACGCCGCGCTCCGAAATCGACATCAATACCTACCTCCAGCGTCTGAACAGCGCGAGTTTGCGCGGCAAGGTGATCGAATCTTTCACCCCAGAGGAGATCCAGCTGCTCCAGCGCCCCTATCTGAAAAATCAGAAGCCGGGCATGAACCTGCCATCACCCGGCGAGGCCCTGGGCAACGTCTACGCCGACGCCGTGCGGGGCAGCCTCATCATTGCCATCACCGCCCAGCATCGCGATCCCGAGGCCGCAGCCCTGGTCGCCAACCGCTTCTACCAGCAATTCGTGAACTTCCTGCTGGAAAAGAGCGGCGGGGCCAATGAGGACGCGATCATGTTTCTCAAGAAACGCGCCACGGAACTCCAAAAAGAATACGAGCAGAAGGAGCAACGGCTCCAGGAATACAAGCGGATCCACAACCTCATCTCCCTCGACGACAGTCTGAATTTCATCAGCGACTGGCTGAAAAGCGTCAATGCTGCGCGAACCGCCGCGCACCTCGATAATCTCAGCCTCGATGTCTATGCCAAACAGGTGGAGGAATTCCAAAAAAACAACCGCGACCTGCTCGAGATCTCGTACATCGCGGGCCATGCCTCCGTCCCAAACCTCAAGTCGGCGCTGGCCGAGGCCCTCCAGCGGCAGGCATTGCTCAAGGAGCGGTACCTGGAACGTCATCCCCAGATGATCGAGATCGCCCGGACGATCGACACCCTCCGCGACCAGCTCAACAAGGCCATCCAACTCGCCATCGCCGACCTCACCGCCAGTCTGGAAAAAGCCCGAGACGCGGAACAATCCCTCGATAGCGAATACCTGCGGCAGGAAAAGGAACAGATGCGGCTCGATGACCTGAAAGTCGAGTATCGGAGCCTCGACGACCAGACCACGGTCGCCAAGAACGCCTACACCCAGGTACTCGACAGTCTCAATAAGACGACGACTTCAAAGGGACTCGATTACCGGCTTCCGGTCAGTTCGCTCGACCACGCTGTCCCCAGCTACTCTCCCTATGTGCCGAACAAGTCGCACATCATCCGCACCTGTCTCATGGCCGGTCTCGCTGTGTTCTTCGGCGTCGCGTTCGGTCTCAGCCTGTTGGACGACCGGATCAAGAGCGCCTGGGATGTCGAGTCGTTCATCGGGGTCAACCTGTTGGGCATCATCCCCGACCTCGGTCATCTCGATGACGAAGACCGGTACCAGCTCGCGCTCCATAACAAGGCCACGCCCGGCGTCGAGGCGTTCCTAGGCGTTTACAGCGCCGTGAAGGTCCAGTCGAAACTCGACTTTCCCAAAGCCCTCCTCGTCACCAGCACGATTCCATCCGAAGGCAAGACCCTGGTGGCCTGTAATCTCGCCGGCGCCTTCGCACGGCACGGCCGGGCCACGCTGCTTGTCGACTGCGATCTGCGCCGGCCCATGCTGCACCGGCATTTCAAGCTGCAAAATGATGCCGGGATCCTCGCCTGGAACGAGGCCGGGGCGGATCTCACCGACAGCGTGCTGACCAACCCACAACTCGGACTGTTCAAGGTCGCCGAGAATTTCTGGTTGTTGCGCTCTGGCGGACGATCGAAGAGCCCGACGGAATTTCTCGAGAAACCCGTCTTCAGCCAGCTGCTCGAACAGTTGAAGAAGCACTTCGAATTAATTGTAATCGACTCACCGCCGATCGGCGCGGTCACCGACAGTCTGCTCCTCGCGGAACGCACGGACGAGATCATCTACGTCTGCCGGTTTAATCGCGCCGCACGCAAACATATCCGGCAATTCGTACGGACGCTGCGCGAGGGAAAGAACGAATTTCTAGGGATCGTGCTCAACGGCCTGTCCCCGCGCCGCATTGAGTATTATACGAACTACCGTTATTACCGCAGCTACAAGAAATACTACGGCACCCAAACCTGACAAGATGGCGGGCGCCGCCGGCCTCGCGATCTTTCGGCTTCATTCCCCAAGCCTCCTGCTGCAACCTGCCTCGTGATATCTGCTTTCTTACCGGACGCGTTTGACCCCAAAAGGCCCGTCGCATTGATCGCCGGCCAGGGCCTTTATCCCCTTCTGGTGGCGGGGGCGCTTCGCCGGACCGGCGTGCCCGTCCGATTGATCGCTTTCGACGAGGAGACTCCTCCCGAGCTCATCAACAGTTTTCCAGAGGCGGAGCGCCGAACCCTTCTCGTCGGCCAATTGGGAAAGATGCTCCGGACACTGGAACAGTTCGGTGCCGGCTATGCGTACATGGCGGGCCAGATCACTCCGCGCCGCTTGTTCAAGGGCCTTCATCCCGACCTCAAGGCGACCCGCATCCTCCTTTCGCTCAAACGGCGCAATGCCGAGACGATCTTCGGCGCCATCGCAACCGAGATCGGTCGACTCGGCATCAGTCTGCTTGACGCACGGTCCTTTCTGGACGACCAGCTCGCCACGCCGGGCGTCATGACCGGCGGCCGATTTCCGGTCGAACGCGAATACGTCGATCACGGCATCCACCTCGCCCGCGAGATTGCGCGGCTCGACATCGGCCAGGGCGTCGTCGTACGCAAGGGCACCGCCCTGGCAGTCGAGGCCTTTGAGGGCACTGATGAAATGTTGCGCCGTGCCGGCTCGTTCAAAACCACGCACACCCTCTTCGTGAAGACAGTAAAAACCAATCAGGATTACCGGTTCGACGTTCCGGTCTTCGGCCGGCGAACCCTGGAAACGATGCGCGCCGCCGGGATCGAGGCAGCAGCGCTCGAGGCCGGCAAAGTCATCATCCTGGACCGCCCGGCCGTCCTCGCCCAAGCCAAGGTCTGGGGAATCCACATCTTGGGATTCGAATGAAGTCCGACACGCTCCTCGCGGCTTGCGCTTTTCCGCCGCCTTTCGCACAGTCCGATCATGCAGAACGAGGTCATCGAGGTTGCCATCAAGGGGGTCATGCCGACCGCGAATGGCTGCGCTGTCTTTCTCGGCAATGAAGACAAGACCTTCGTCATTTATGTCGATCACAGCGTCGGGAACGCGATTTCCATGACACTGAACGGCATCAAAAAGGAGCGCCCGCTAACGCACGACCTCATCAGCAGCATCCTCCTCGGGCTCGACATCGCGCTGGAGCGAATCGTCATCAACGATGTCAGCGACGGCACTTTCTTCGCGCGGATCATTCTGCACATGCAAAACGAGCTGGGGCACAAGATCATCGAGGTCGATGCCCGCCCGAGTGATTCCATCGTGCTCGCCCTTCAGCAAAAAAAGCCGATTTTCGTGGCGCTCAAAGTGTTCAATGCCGTCGAGGATATGACCGAGATCCTGGAGCGTGTCCTCAAACAGCAGAGCGAAGAGAGTGAGGCGGAAGAGGACGAAGACGACGAGGACGAAGACGAGAAATCCTGACCCGGTGGCAATGGCTCTGTGGTACAGGCTGTGTGCTGGAACATCCGGGCCAATTATGCGAAGGTGGAGACCAACATGTCAGTCTTGATGGAGGGCGGTGCGCCGTCACCGCCAGAATCCCGTTCATTTCGTTGTCTGCCCGCAGCAATCGCACCGGGTCTGCCACTGATGGCGCTGGCGCCGATGCAAGACGTGACGGATCTAGCGTTTATGCGGGTGATCGCCGGCTATGGGCCGCCCGACTATTTCTTCACCGAGTTTTTCCGTGTGCATGCCCAGTCGCGACCGGAAAAACACATCCTGCGCTCCATCGTCGAAAATACCACGGGCCGGCCGGTTTTCGCCCAACTCATCGGGGAAAGCGTGCCCGACATCCTCCGCACCGTGCGGGAACTGCTCGCCCTCCCGGTGGCCGGCATCGACCTCAATCTCGGGTGCCCTGCACCAAAGGTCTATCGCAAGCAGGTGGGCGGCGGGCTGCTCCGTGACCCCGCCCGGATTGACGAGATTCTGGGCGCCCTCCGCGCAGCCGTGCCCGGGCTTCTCAGCGTCAAGATGAGACTGGGGTTCGACGATGCAGGCAATCTGGACCGCGTGCTCGAACTGATCAACCGCCACGAGGTCGATCTGCTCACAATCCATGGTCGCACCGTAAAGGAGATGTATCGCGGCGCGGTGAATTACGACCTCATCGCCCGCGCTGTCCAGCAGGTCCGCTGTCCCGTCCTTGCGAACGGCAACATCACCTCAGCCGATCGCGCGGCAACTGTCGTCGCCCACACCCGTGCCGCGGGCGTCATGATGGGCCGCCACGCCATCCGCAATCCCTGGATTTTTCGCCAGTGCCGGGAACGCTGGGCCCATTTCCAGGATGTCGGCGGTTCCGAGGGCTCGCCGAAAGTGGCGCAGGCATCCCTGCCTGCGTCAGTGTCAATCGATAGATGCCCCATGAGACATTGCGACGGCGGGATCGCGATGAGCGGCCCCCGGGTGTTCCAGCCAACCCTTGCGGATGTCCGGGAATACATAGCCCGTCTCTACCAGGCGACGGCCGCCTCCGCTGCGCCGGAACGCACACGCGTCGCCCGGATGAAAAAATACCTCAACTTCGTCGGCCAAAGCGTCGACCCCGCGGGTGTTTTCCTGCACGAAATGCGCCGTGCCCAGACCGAGGCCGAGCTGTTCTCCGCGTGCGACCGGCACTTGCTTGCCGAACCCGCGCGCTGTTACGCACTCGAACCATTCCCGGGGATCGTCGCCCGCCCCAACTGCGAAACGGCTTTCGAAACGTGTTCGCTCGACACCACGCCCGTCTGACCGGCAGTCTGTCCTTAACCGACCGCCCTTTCATCCATGCCCAAGATCGAAATCAACAAAGTCGCTGAAATTCTGCAGAAGAACAAGATCGAGCCCGCCGTGCTGCGGCGCATCATCGAAGAGATCAATCACGTGGCGCAGCCCGATCCTGGAGATGAGAACAAACCCCCGGCGGCCAAGAAACAGTGGGTGATCCTTGTTTCAGATCCCGAGCAACGGTTGCCCAAGGACGATTTTGTCGGCTGGGTCCTCCAGATTCCGGAGGACGAAAGTCCGGCAACGACACAAGATCGAATCTTTCGCAGCGTCTATGATTTCAACACCTCCAAGCGCGGCCGTCTCCTGCCGGTGAAGACAGTCGGCGAAGCGCTCGAGAATGTGCCCGCGAAACAATTCAAGGAATGCGATCTCTGGCTGAAGACCAAGACCCCCGTCCTGGTTCTTCGCACCGACAACAGCATCCCGAAGGAATAGCTACCTCCGCGAATTGGCGTCGCGGAAAAAGTCGTTGGTGCTCACCGTCAGCGATGACGCGTCCGTAATGCCAGACGGTGCTGCGTGGCCATTCCGGCCCGTCCGGACCACGGGCGCCTCATTGAACGCCTCCGGCTCCGGCTCAGCGGAGTCTGTGGGCGCTGCGCCTGCCTCTCCGGAATCCCCCTGCACCATGCGCATGAGTTCGGCAACGGCCTGTTTGACCTGTTCCGCCTGGACGCGCAATTCCTCGGACGATCCGGCCGTCTCCTGGGCCAGCGAAGCGTTGCCCTGGGTCACCTTGTCCATGTGGCTGACCGCATTGTTGATTTGGGAGATCCCCTGACTTTGCTCGTTGGAAGCCTGGGCAATCTCGGCGATCATTTCGTTGAGCCGGCGGGTTTTTTCAACAATCCCGGCGAGATTGGCCGCCATCTTCTCGCTGATCCGCACGCCCTGTTCACTCTTCGAGCCGGAATCGGAGATTTTGTCCGCGGTTTCGCGTGCAGCCTGAGCGCTGCGTTGCGCGAGATTCCGGACTTCATCCGCAACCACGGCGAAGCCCAGTCCGGCTTCGCCGGCCCGCGCCGCCTCCACCGCCGCGTTCAAGGCAAGGATGTTCGTCTGAAACGCGATCTCGTCGATGGTCTTGATGATCTTGGAAATCTCGGAGCTGGAAGCTTTGATGGCACTCATCGCCGTTTTCATCGTCTCCATGTCGCTCGCCCCGGTGTCCGCCGTCTGGCGGGCCTCGTCGGCGAGCGCCTTGGCTGCGTGAGCCGCCTCGGCATTGCGTTTCGTCATGCTCGCCATCTCCTCCAACGAAGAACTGGTCTCCTCCAAGGATGCGGCCTGTTGACTGGATCCGTCCGCCATGCCCTGGCTGGCTTTGAGCATCTGCATCGCGGCATTGGCGGTGCGATCGCTTTCTTCGGCCAGCGCGGTGGCGATCTTGGCGATCGGCCGCGTGACATTGCGGATGATGATGAACGCACACATGATCGCCGCGAGCACGCCGACCGTGCTGACGACCATGACCAGCCATTCGGCCTGCCGCTGCTCCGCGCTGGTGCGCGTCTGGAGTTCGCTCTGCAGCGCGTTCAAGGATTGTTTGACCTTGCCAATGGTCTCGGTGAAAGCGGGAGCGATGCTGTCCAGCTGCCGGGTGACAATCTGCTGACGGGCGGTGGTGGCGGAGACCACCTGGTCGAGCGTCTCGCCGTAGGCCCGCGCGTCCACCTGGGCTTTGCTCAGCAACCCATTCTTGGCCGCATCGACCAACGTCGCGTCCAGCTTCTCCATTTCCTTCTGGTCCTTCTCGATCTTCTGAATCTGGACCAACATCGCGGCAAGCGATTGGCGCGCTTTGTCCGCTGCTTCCTGGTTCGCCGTAAGCAGGAAGGAATTGACCGAACTGGTCGCGCTATAAAACCCCTGCAATGCCGTCGAAATCTGGAACGATGCATTCATGTCGCCGGTGTTGCGGGCGCCTGCGAGCAGTTTCTGCAAACTCTCGGCGATGGCCGCCGCCCGGGGCTCCAGGGCGTTTTTTTGCAGGTCGTTGCACAGCTTGCGATTCGCCATGATCTGATGAAAAGCCGCGTCATAATCGTCGAACAGCTTGCGCGCCGAGGCGAGTTCCGTGGCGCGCTCCGAGTCGGCGATGACCTGCTGGGCCATCTTCAGTTGTTCTTCCGCCTCGGACTTGCTCTTGTCATAGGCTTGAGCAGCCGTGTCGGAGCCGGTCAGAAGAAATTCGTTCACATGCATCCGCACCTGCAACATGGCCGCCTCGAACGCCGCAGCGACGTTGGTCTCGGACGCACTCTGTGAGTAGAGCGCGAATTTCTTGCCGGCGCGACCGAGAGCAACATAGGTGCCAATGGCGACAGCGGCAAACAGCAGCAGAATGGCAGTGAATCCAGCGGTGATCTTTCGACCGATAGTCATGGGAGTGGAGACGGGCGGTGGGAGCTGCCCCAATGGAAAGGGCCGGGGAATGCTTAGTTGTCGCCGTTGAATTGGAGCGGAACGCCGATTTTCATTTTTACCGGGACGCCGTCTTTTTGGCCCGGTTTGAACTTCCATTTGACGATGGCTTCAAGAGCCGGTTGCTCAAAACCGGGATTCGTTGATTTCTGGACCTTGGGATCCACGACGTTGCCCTTCTCATCGACCTCGAAAACCAACGTTACAACTCCCGTAATCCCGTTTCGCTTAAGTTCATACGGATATTCCGGCGGCACCATGCGGACAGGCACCGGAGGCTCGGTGGCGGCGCGGGCGATCGTGACACCAGCTACCGCCAACACCAATGTCAGCACGAGGACATACGCAAAATTAGTGAAGGAAGCCTGTTTCATCGTTCTCGGTACCCTATCGACCCGCTGACGCACAAACTTAACAAACGGGGCGCCGAAACGATGGAGAATAGCCCCATCTTACCGCCAATCGCCTCAATCAACCGACCGGCGGCGGGGGAATCACCCACTTGCTCATCGGGTGACCTTCAGCGCAATCGAGGCACCGGGTCGATTCGAAGCGCGCGCCACAATGCGGACATGTGGCCTGCGTCTCAAAGGTGTCAAACGCCATCCCGCAGCGACCGCACTTCCACCACGTGCCGATAGGAGGCGGAGCGTGGCAGCTGGGACATTGAAAGCCATCGCGGCGCGGCAGTTTGGCGGCACGCGCCAGCACTCTCGCGTGCTGCAGTCCTCGCCAGCAATTGGCCAGGATGAAAAGCCCCATGATGCCGAGCCAGAACGACCCCTGCCACCAGGCAAAAAGAAACCACAACGGCAAACCGACAAATCCGATGATGACCGTCACCATCAAGCTCTGCGCCCGACCGAGTCCGAACCAGAGCAGCGAGCGCACAATCTGCCCTCCGTCGAGCGGATAGATCGGAAGCAGGTTGAACACGAGCAACAGAAGGTTGACGTACGAAAGAACATACAGAAACGCCATCAGATCGGGCAGGGATTCCGCCCAACCCATGACCCCGCCCAGAATCCGCAGGCCAAAGAACACGACACACAGCACAACGTTCACCAACGGGCCGGCAGCGATGCTCCAGAGCATGGCGCCGGGGCGCTGCGGCGGAGCGACGTAGGCCACGCCGCCCAGGGGCCAAAGAACAACTTCGTCCGCCTTGCCGCCCACCGAGCGACACGCCAGGGCGTGGCCCATTTCGTGCATCAGTACGATCGCGAAGAGCGCGAGATACTCCAACACGTTGAACGCCAGGGAACCATAACTTCCCCGTCGCTGGGAGATTTCAATCATCGCGACGACAAACCAGGACCAGTGCAGATACAGGTCGACGCCAGCGAGGCGGAACAGATGAATGGATCCTTGCCGGGTGGGCATCCACGAGAGCTACCCATCCGCGGCCCCGGCACAAGCCATTTGCCCGTGCCCGGTCGCATTTGACTCGCATCGGTGCCGTGCCGATCTAGAATCCGACAACGTCGGCAGCGCCCGCCCGAAGTCTCACCCGTGCCAATCCCCATCCCTATTGCGGGACGGTCCTCTTCGCCAGAGGTAATCTTCGCGGAGAATCTCTGCAAGGGCTGTGAATTGTGCGTCACCGTCTGCCCTACGAAAATCCTGAAGCTGGACACCACGCGGGTGAACTGCCGCGGATACTTCCCCGCGATCATCTATAATCTCGGGCAATGCAGCGGCTGCGGGAGCTGCGCGAAAATGTGCCCCGACTCGGTCATCACCGTGCGGCGCTGAATCAATGTCTGCGCAATGAAATCCGCACTCACTCCGAGACAACAATGTCGTAAGGTGATCGGCGTAGGAAGCCCGCTCGCGGGCGATTCTCACCTCAAAATCGCGAGCAAGCTCGCTTCCTACAATTTGCATGGAGACACCTAAGGACCCTGCCATGGCCAGAACACTCATGAAGGGAAATGAGGCGATCGCCGCCGCGGCGATCAATGCCGGCTGCCGCTTTTTCTTCGGCTATCCCATCACCCCGCAGAACGAGATTCCGGAATACATGTCCCGGGAACTGCCCAAGGTCGGCGGCGTCTACGTGCAGGCGGAATCGGAAGTGGCCGCGATCAACATGGTCTACGGCGCCGCCGGCGCCGGAGCGCGAGTCCTGACTTCCTCCTCCAGCCCCGGCATCAGCCTGATGCAGGAGGGCATCTCGTACCTGGCCGGAGCGGAATTGCCGTGCGTGCTGGTAAACATCATGCGCGCCGGCCCCGGGCTGGGCGGCGTGCAACCCTCGCAGGCCGACTATTTCCAGGCCACCAAGGGCGGCGGCCATGGCGACTACCACGTGCTCGTCCTCGCGCCCGCCAACCTTCAGGAGGCGGCCGATCTCACCCAACTCGCCTTCGATCTCGCAGACCGCTATCGCAATCCGGTGATGGTCCTGGCGGACGGAATGATCGGTCAACTGATGGAACCGGTGGAGCTGTCGCCGTACGTTCCGGCAGCCGATCTGCCGCCGAAAGATTGGGCCACCACCGGCACGGCCGCAAGCGGGGGACGCCGGCGCGTCATCAACTCGCTTTACCTGTATCCCGACCAACTAGAGCAGCATGTCCGGGCGCTCTTTGCGAAATACGCGGCCATGGAGCGGGCCGAGGTACGCTACGAGCCCCACCAATGCGACGATGCCGACGTCGTGATCGTGGCGTACGGGACGACGTCGCGGATTGCGCGTTCGGCAATAGAAAAGTGCCGGCGTCTGGGACTGCGCGCGGGGCTGCTGCGCCCAATCACACTCTATCCGTTCCCGTTCGCGGCCTTTGAGCAGGTCATCGCCCGCCCACAGGGATTCCTCGTCGTGGAGATGAGCATGGGGCAAATGCTCGACGACGTGAAGATCGCGGTGGCGGGCCGCAAGCCGGTCGCATTTTACGGCCGGACCGGAGGGATCGTTCCCACGCCGGAGGAGATCGTGAAGCAGGTCCGGGCGTTGCTGGGAGGCGGCCCATGAAAACCGTTTACGAGAAATCCGCCGGCCTGACCGACGTCCCGCTGCATTACTGCCCGGGGTGCACGCACGGGATTATTCACAAGCTGGTCGCGGAGTCACTCGTCGAGCTCGACGTGCTCGGGCGCGCCATTGCCGTGGCGCCCGTGGGCTGCGCCGTGTTCGCCTACGACTACTTCAACTGCGACGCCCAGGAGGCCGCCCACGGACGCGCGCCCGCCGTGGCCACCGGCATCAAGCGCGTCCACCCGGAGGCCATTGTGTTCACGTATCAGGGCGACGGCGACCTCGCCTCGATCGGGATGGCCGAGATCGTCCACGCCGCCATGCGAGGCGAGAACCTTACGGTCATCTTCGTCAACAACGCCATCTATGGCATGACTGGCGGACAGATGGCGCCGACCACGCTGGTCGGGCAGTCGACGACCACGTCGCAGCTCGGCCGGAACCGGCTCGGTCAGGGCGCACCACTGCGCATGTGCGAACTGCTGGCCACCATCGAGGCCACCGCCTTTATAGCGCGGGTTTCCGTCCATAACGTGCCACGGCTGACCGCCGCGAAACGCACAATCAAGAAGGCGTTTCAGCTGCAGATCGAGCGCAAGGGATTCAGCCTCGTCGAGGTGCTGTCCACCTGCCCCACCAACTGGGGCCTCTCGCCGGTGGACGCATTGCGCTGGGTGGAGCAAACGATGATCCCGGTTTTCCCGCTCGGCGTGTACAAGGATGTCGAAGGAGGAGCCTGACCATGGCCGAGGAACGCATCATCATCGCAGGCTTCGGCGGACAGGGAGTCCTGATGATCGGCAAACTGCTCGCCGAGGCCGGCATGAGGGAAGGAAAGCAGGTGACTTGGCTGCCGTCCTACGGACCCGAGATGCGCGGCGGCACGGCCAATTGCAACGTCATCATCTCCGATACGTTCATCGGGGCGCCCATCGTGACCGAGGCAACGTGCGTGATCGCCATGAATCTTCCATCGCTCGATCGCTTTTCCTCGTCCGCGCAGCCGGGAGGATGGTTGCTCTTGAACAGCTCTCTCATCCCCCGGATGCCCGCCCGGGACGATCTGCACATCCTGCCGATTCCAGTGAATGAGATCGCCCAGAAGCAGGGCAGCACGCGCGTGGCCAACGTCGTGATGCTCGGCGCCTGCCTCGCCCTCACCCGGGCGGTGCAAAAAGCTTCAATTATCGGCGCGATCGAAGCCGTGTTGGGTCACGGCAAACAACATCTGCTCGCCATCAACCTCAATGCCCTGGAGGCGGGCTTCGCGTTCGCCTCCCAGGTGCCGGTCTAATCATGGAAAAGGAGAAGGTCATCCTCGAGGTCCCGTCAAAAGCCCTGCACGTGGAGCATGCGCAATGCCCCCGCGGCCACAGCCTGATGGATCCGACGGTGCCGATCGCCGGCCGCCCCTCCGTCAAAGTGGTCATCCAATACGGCGCCATCCGGGGGAACATCCACCTCGATCCCGTCTACGGCAGTTTCCACAACCTCTTCGATGTCGACATCCCGGAGGGCGTGGTGGTCGAAATGTTCTGCCCGGCCTGCGGAGTCTCCCTGCGGACCGAACCCGAGAAGTGCGATTTCTGTTTCTCCCCGATGTTCGCCCTTTACCTGCCAAACGGGGGCATTCTTGAAGGCTGCCTCAAGAGCGGATGCCATCGGCACAAGCTGGTGCTGGTCGACGTGCATGAACAACTCGGGATGGTGCACGGCCAGAATCAGATCCAGTTGCTGATGTAACCATGACTCCGGCACTGCAACTCTACCGCACCCGCCTCACCACGGCCGAGCAGGCGGTGGAGGCGGTCTGGCCCGGCATGCGGGTCTTCATGACCGGCAACTGTTCGGTGCCCCGGACGCTGCTGGCCGCGCTCGTCCATCGCGCCCCGGCGTTCACGCCCCCAATCGAGATCGCGCATCTGTTCACCCTGGGCGGCGCGGAGTATGTCGCGCCCGGCCTGGAGCGGTTCATCCGCGTCAACACGCTTTTCATCGGTGCCAACGTCCGCACGGCGGTCAACGACGGCCGCGCCGATTTCACTCCTTGTTTCCTGTCCGAGATCCCAGGCCTTTTTCGACGCGGGATCCTGCCGCTCGACGTGGCGCTCGTGCACCTCAGCCCGCCCGATGCGCACGGATTCTGCAGTTTTGGCATTGAAGTGGGCGTCACCAGGACCGCCGCGGAATCCGCCCGGATCGTGATCGCAGAAGTCAATGACCGCATGCCCCGCACGTTGGGCGACAGCTTCATCCATGTCTCCAAGCTGACGCACGTGGTGCCCGTCTCCTACCCTCTGACCGAACACCGCATGGGTGAAATCACGAAACGGGAGCAACGCATCGCCCAATACTGCGCGAGCCTCATCGACGACGGCTCGACGCTGCAGATGGGGATCGGCGGCATCCCCGACGCCGTGCTCAAGTTCCTCGGCGAGAAGAAGGACCTCGGCATCCACAGCGAGATGTTCTCCGACGGCGTGATCGACCTGGTGGAGCGCGGGATCATCAACGGGGAGCGGAAGACCCTCCATCCGGGAAAGATCGTCGCCGGCTTCCTGATGGGCACCCAGCGCCTGTATGATTTCGTGCACGACAACCCGATGGTCGAATTACACCCGACCGAGTACGTCAATGATCCATTTCGCATCGCGCAGAATGACCGCATGGTGGCGATCAATTCAGCCATCGAGGTGGACCTGACCGGGCAGGTCTGCGCCGACTCGATCGGCCCGCGGTTCTACAGCGGCGCGGGTGGACAGGTCGATTTCCTTTACGGTGTCAGCCGCTCCGCGGGCGGCAAGCCGATCATCGCGCTTCCCAGCACCGCCAACTGCGATGGCGAGCCCGCGAGCAAGATCGTCCCCATGTTGAGACCGGGCGCGGGCGTCGTAACGACGCGCAACCACGTCCATTTCGTCATCACCGAGCACGGAATCGCTGATCTTTACGGCCGCTCGATCCGGCAGCGCGCCCGGGCGCTGATCGCAATCGCCCATCCCCAGTTTCGCGAAAGTCTGGAACGTTCCGCCCGGGAGTTAAAGTATCTATAGCAGGACGGTTTCTCGGAGTTTCTCCGGCCATCCGGGGTTTCCAACATCATCGTTGGATGCAGAGACCACGGAGGGCGGGGCTCCCGCCGAGCTTAAAATCCTTTTCACCGGCGCGGCTCGGCGGGAGCCTCGCCCTCCAGCACCTCGCCTCAAAACCCATGAAAACAACATGCGGTCTCAAAATCCGGGAAAAATGCGATAAACTCTGGCTCCTCCGGACCGATATGCTATATTAGACCAAGTTCGAAGTCCGCTCCGCCGGACCCCGACGAAGAAAACCACCAAAGCCGTGGTAACGGGTACGACCCGTAACAAACTCCGCCGCCAGTTTGTCTGAGCGGCGGAAGTGTTTTATCCGATCCGCGACTTCGCGCCCGCCGGACACGATGTCACCTATTACGTCACCTATTACGTTACAAACAGACCGGGTTGCCCTTGATCGCGAAGTAACGTAATACGTGACCAATGTGCTCACAGGCCAATGAACCCAAAGTAACGTAATACGTTACAAACGAGCGCTCAGGCCGACAATCGCGAAGTAACGTATTACGTTACCAACGGTCAGGCGAAACGGCGGCAAACGCCACCCCGACGAGCCGAAGGCGGGCAATGAAGCAGGCAGCGCTTCCCCCCATCCACACCGCTCGCAAGCGGTTCAACCGAGTGGCAGGAGGTCCGACCCGGCCGCAGGAGATTCACCCCGGCCGCAGGTGGCCTAACGCGAGCGGAGTGTGATCAAGAGGATCTCGCCGGGCTGCCAGAGCCTCATCCGCGGCCCCCAGGTCCCCGTGCCGCGACCGACGATGACCGTCATCCCTCCGACTTCATAACGGCCCCCGACGAGCGGATTGCTCAGCCGGACGAGGTAATTGAACGGCCAGATCTGCCCGTTGTGCGTATGACCCGAAAGCATAAGCCCAACTCCCAACGCCGCAGCCTTGTCGGCCTGGACCGGGGAGTGGGACAGCAGGACCACGGCCCCCGGCAGACGGTTTGCCAGCGCCTGGCCTAACACCCGGTCGTTCAGACCAAACTGCTTGCGGGCGCCAAGGTCGTCCACCCCGGCGATCACAAGCCCGGGCGCGATTGCGGCAGCTCGATCGCGCAAGACCGTGTAACCCGCCGCTTCGAGCAGAGCCACGCTGCGGTCAAGGCCAGCATAATACTCGTGATTTCCCGTCACCGCCCAAACGCCCCAGGGTGCCCTAAGCGTCTGGAGCACTGGCAGCAACGGCCCTAATGACCCCACTTCGCTATCTACCAGGTCGCCGACAATCACCACGGCATCCGGCTTGAGTGCATTCAGCCGCGCAATCAGACGCCGCATCCAGGCTTCGCCAATCATCGAGCCCAGATGCAGATCCGAAACTGCGACAAGCGTGAATCCATCACGCACCTTCGGAAGTCCAGCCAGCCGCACTTCGTGCCTGGTCACGACCGGCGGCCGCACCCCCTGGACCCAGGCGACCACAGAGAGCAGCAACGCGACGATTGCAGCCACGCCGCGGATCCAAGGAGCCAACCGGGGAAACAGCCAGCCGCCCACCGTAATCGCGTCAGCTGCCAACAGCATCGCGAGCAGCAAGAACAGCACCCCCACCCAGTTTGCCGCAACGATTTCCAACGGGTGCCCGATCGCAATCATACGCCGGGCATTCAGCAGGCGGGCCAGGGGGAAGCTAATAGCCAGACCCACGGCCGTCCAAACCATTGCACTCCGCACGACATGATCCGCCACCCAGGGCACGGAGGCCAGCCGCCAGAAAACATAGCCGTGCATCGCAGCCCAGACCGACAGGACAACGACGATGAAAACCGCAAATCTCCGGGACGTCACGGTCGCAGCTCCATTCCCGGGCGCCCGGCCGATCCCGCCGGAGCCTCCCATTGCCGGAGCACCCGACCAATATCCGCGTACACTTCTGAGCGCGCGAGCCGGCGGTCGCCATGGCTCATCAGCAGCTCGTCATATGACGTGTGCTGGTGGCGGATGTGGGCGACCACAGCGAGCCGGACCGCGTGGGGATCTAGCTGCTTCGCGGCGGCGGACCGCCCCACCCGACCGGAATGCTTCTCGCACGTCCATGCCGCGATCTGCTCCGCCTCCTCCGCAGGACAGCCTGGGAATTCCGCCCGAATGGAGGTTATCACCGAAGCCAAGAAAACCGGCTCCTGCGCTTCGCGCGTCTGCGCAGCCCGTTCGCGCCGGCGCTCCCGGATGTCCGCATCCGCCAGACATTCCTCCTCCGCCCGGAGCATCGCCGCCGGAGCAACGAGGATTCCCTGCCGCTCGTATCGTTTGCGGCTGCGCGACCACTGCACTACCACGGCGCGAAGGGGAGAGTATTTAGTGGCCCGGCGGGTCAGCGCGGTATCACCGCGGGGGAGAAACTCCAGGTGCCCAAGATCGGCGCATTCGAGACAGAGCGGCTGCTCGTTTTCCAACCGGATCCAGTTGCCCTTGAAAAGCTCCCGACCGCAATCCGCGCACGTTCCCTCCCGACGCGTGATGAAAACAGTGATGTCCTCTTTGGCCATGGAATTCATGATCTCAGGGTTTGCTTCAATACGGTGCGTCGTCTTCTCAGCAAGACAGGAAGATTGGCAACGATTTCTCATGCCGTCCGCAATCCTTCGATTTGGAGACGCGACAAGGGCGTCGCGTCTCCATGAAATACCTGCACCAAGAAAAACGCCGGTCCGCACGAGGCGGGCCGGCGTCGGAGAGTGCGAAGAATCGCCGAATGCTACTTCTTTTCTTCTGGTGTCTTGGCAGAACCAATCTTGGCCAGCGTGAGCATGATGGCTCCAAAGACCAGGAGCACGCAGCCCCAGATCAGATTGATGTTGATGCCCATGGAGCACTTGTAGATTTCACCGCCGGTGACGAGGCCGTATCCGGCCAGCAACAATCCGACGATCGAGAACATGAGGCCAATCGGCCAACGAATATCGAGACCCATGACTTAGTTTCCTTTCTTGTTACCAAAAGATGACGTTGAGAATGACGCATGCGACGATCAACAGAGAGCCGAAGACGGCAGGACGCAGGAAAAAGTTCTGTTCCTCCTCCTTCAGTTTCGGTGTTAGCGAATAGACCAGCCCCCTCATCTCGTCGACGGTCTTGGCCTGCCGGGTCGCCAGCGAAATGCCGGCGGTGGCCAGCAGACAGACAGTGAAGGCAGTGGCGGCAAGCCAGAAGTTCTGGGCCATGTCGCTGGGGAAAGCGTGCAGCATCGCAAGGTAACCACCCTTCACGCCGGCCAGATTGCCGGTCGTGAAAGTGACGGCGTGAAAGAGCGCCGAAGTGCCCATGCCCAGGATGAGGCCGATGAAGGCGCCGGTACCCGTGCAGCGCGCCCAGAACATTCCAAGCAGGAAGGTGGCGAAGAGCGGGGCGTTCACGAAACCGAAGACCAGCTGGATGATGTCCATCGCATTGGTCCACCTGCTGGCAAAGTACGCGGCAAGGATGCTGAGCAGGATGCCTACGACCGTAATGAACCTGCCCATCCACATGTAGTGGCCATCGGTCTTGTTCGGAGCGATGTAGGCCTGGTAGAGGTCATAGGTCCAGACAGTGTTGAAGGCGGTGACGTTGCCGGCCATCCCCGACATGAACGAGGCAAGCAGCGCGGTGAGCGCGAGGCCGAGCATGCCCGGCGGGCAGTAGCGCTTCACGAGCGAAAGGATGACGCCATCGTAGTCGTTTTCCGCGACCGCGTCCTGGATGCGAGTGCGCAGGACGGCGTCGTCGAGCTTGTGCGTTGAGTTCTCGGCGACAAGGGCGGAGACCTTGGCAGCGTCCATCTTCATGCCGACGGCCTGGATCACGGCTTCCGAGGAGGCCGGAGCGGCGTTGACGGCTGCGATAGCCGCTTCCATCCGGGCCTCGTGCACCGGTGGCGACGGCAGGCGATAGCCCTTGCCCGGGATGACTGCGAGCGCAACAGCGAGCATGCCGGGGAGAATCACTAACGCCGGAAAGAGCATCTTTGGGATGGCGGCGACGAGCGGAGTGCGGCGGGCCGCGCCCATATTCCGGGCCGCCATCGCGCGCTGAACGACGAGGAAATTGGTGCACCAGTAACCGAACGAGAGCACAAAGCCCAGGCCGAAGACCATGGCGAACCAGTCGACACCCAACGGGTTTTGGGTCGGCCCGCCGAGCAATGGCTGCCAGGCGCTGGTCCAAGCATTCGCGGCATAAGTCGTACCCTCGGGCTTCAGCGCAAGGGCGGCGGGATTGTGGGCGACGGTTTGCAGGGCGCTCGTCATGGCCCCCCAGCCTCCGACGTCCTTGAGCGCGAGGTAGACCACCGGCGCGAACCCGAGCACGATCATGAAGAACTGGAGCACCTCGGTGTAGATGGCCGAGGTCAGACCGCCCTTGAGCACGTAGAGCAGGACGATGCCCGAACAGATCCAGAGGGAAAGGTCATAATTCCAGCCAAGGAGCTGGTGCAGCAGCTTCGCCAGGGCGTTCATCGAAATGCCTGAGGCAAAAACGGTCATGACCGCAAAGGAGATCGAATTGAGGGCGCGGACGCGCTCGTCGAACCGCATCTTCAGGTACTCCGGCACCGACCGGGCCTTCGAGCCGTAGTAGAACGGCATCATGAAGACGGCGAGGAACACCATCGCCGGAATTGCGCCCACCCAGTAGAAATGAGCGGTGACGACGCCGTATTTGGCGCCGCTGGCCGCCATGCCGACCAGTTCAAGGGCGCCGAGGTTGGCGGAAATGAACGCAAGGCCGGTGACCCAGGTGGGGATGGAACGTCCCGACGTAAGGTAGTCGGAGGACGTCTTCATGTATCGCTTCAGCGCAAAACCGATACCGACGACGAACGCGGTATACAGTGCGATGATCGCGTAATCGATCCATTGGAGAGCTACATTGTGCATGACGAGGTCAGTGCGTTGGGGGCTGCAGGTTCGGGGTGTGAAGAAAAGGGGGTGGTACAGTCAACAGCAACGGTGGTCGCACTGCGCCCTGCCGGGAGCGGGATCAGAAGCGGAGGGGTGGTTCGGGGCGGCGGAGGGGTTGCAACTCGAGCCCATTTCCGTAGCGAACGATCCGGCAATTGGAAAGCCTATTGCAACAATTCAAGAAGCGCATCCGCTGATTTTCGGCGGCATCTGGATGTCCGAGAGGCCGTCAATCGGAAGATGGCCCAAAAAAAGCGCCCGGATTGGGTCCGGGCGCCTCGAAGACTGAATGGTGCTCCCGAATTCAGGAGCGTCAGATGATCGGTGTAGGAAGCCTGCTTGCCCGTTCGACAAGCTCGCTTCCAACAATTTGCGTAGATGCCGCTTAGGATTGTTCGGGATTCTCCGACTGGTTTTCCTTATTGGCCGCCTCGTCGAGGATGTCGCCGAGGTTCATCATGTCCGTGCCGCTGCTCTGGCGGTTGAGCATGTCATAGGTCGCAGTCTCGGCCGCCAACTGGTCCGACGAGTAATTCGCGGCCTTGATTGACAGCCCCAGGCGGCGCTCGTCGCGATCGATCTTGATGACGCGGGCGGTGACGGCCTGGCCGGGCTTCAGCACATCCTTCACCTTGTCCACGCGGTCCTCGGTGATCTGCGAGATGTGGACGAGACCGTCGATGCCATTGGCCAGCTCGACGAACGCACCGAACGACGTGATCTTTGTCACGGTCCCCTGCACGACGTCGCCAATGCGGAAGAAGCTGTCGATATCCGACCACGGATCGACGGCGAGCTGCTTCATGCCGAGCGAAATCCGCTGCTGTTGGGGATCGACGTCGAGCACAATCGCGTCGACTTCGTCGCCCTTCTTCAGCAGCTCGCTCGGATGGTTGATCTTCCGAGTCCACGACATGTCGGAGACATGGACCATGCCGTCGATGCCCTCTTCGAGTTCGATGAAGGCGCCATAGGTCGTCATATTCCGCACCTTGCCGCGCACCCGCGCTCCGATCGGATAATTGTGGCGGACCATGTCCCACGGATTAGGCTCCAGCTGCCGGATGCCCAGAGAGATCTTCTGCTCGTCCTTCTGAATCCCGAGCACGACCGCATCGAGCTCCTGGCCGACCTTGAGAATCTCAGACGGCTTGGTGATGCGCTTGGTCCATGACATCTCGGTGATGTGCACCAGGCCCTCAACGCCGGGTTCAATTTCCACGAACGCACCGTAGGGCACGAGGTTGACGACCTTGCCGCGAACCTTGGCGCCGACGGGATATTTGTGCTCGATGTCATCCCACGGATTCTTGGTGGTCTGCTTGAGCCCGAGCGAAACCCGCTCCTTTTCCCGGTTGACCTCGATGATCATGACCTGGACCTCTTCGCCCTGCTTCAGCATCTCGCTCGGGTGGGAGATCCGGCCCCAGCTCATGTCGGTGATATGGAGGAGGCCATCCATGCCATCCAGATCGATGAACGCGCCGAAATCGGTGATGTTCTTGACAACACCCTTGCGGATCTGCCCCGGCTGGATGCTTTCGAGCAGATCGCGCCGCTTCTGGTGGCGCTGTTCCTCGATCAGCTCGCGCCGGGAAAGAACGATGTTCTTCCGGTCGAGGTTAATCTTGAGGACCTTGAAATCGTAAGTCTGCCCGATGTACTGATCGAGATTCTTTGGCGGCTGGATGTCGATGTGCGACGCCGGCAGGAAGGAGTCCACGCCGATGCTGACGATGAGACCGCCCTTGACCTTGGCCTTCACCCGCCCGGCGACCACCGAGCCTTCGGAACATTTCTGGAGAATATTGTCCCAGTTTTTCTTCTGTTGGGCCAAATCGTAGGAGATGATCGGGTTGCCGTCCCGGTCCTCGAGTTTCTCGAGGATGACTTCGATCTGCGAACCGATTTGCAGTTCCCCCAGATCGCCGAACTCCGAGGCCGGGATGACGCCCTCGGCTTTGCCGCCAATGTCGACCACGACTTCGTTCTGGCGGATTTCGGTGATTGTACCTGGCACGATCGCGCCTTCCTTCAACGTGTCGAAGGAGCTCTGCGCGAGCAATTCTTGCATGACTGAACTCATTTGGAAAAGCGAAGCACGTCCGCCAGCTCCACGGCGACCGCCTCCGCGCCGGCCCTGCGGCCGTTGGTTGGAAGTTAAACTGACGTAATCCGTCCACGGGAGCATTGCGGCGGTGCGCGGACGGAGCCTGTAAATGCCGCAAACCGAAAAACTCCCACCCACGCGCGCCTGCCGCAAGCCCAAAATCACCGCGGCTGCCGTCGCTCGATCTCGTCAAAGAACGCGTCGTAGGCAACCGAGTCGCGCACCGGGGTTTCAGTCGCAGACATGGCCGACCTGTCGGAATCCTCTTCAATGATCTCCGTCATCTTCACCTGGATCTCCACCCTGCCACCATCCAAAGCTTCCAGGTGGACCGAGATGGAACGTTGCCGCGAGGAACCGAAACCGCCGTTTCCTTCGATGCGCGATAGCCCTTCCAGCCGTCCTTGGGCGACACCGCCTTCCGTGAAACGATACTCGAAATGCTCCATTGCCTGGCGGGCCGCTTCATAGACCTGGCGGACGTCTCCGTTGACCACCCGAATCCTGGGCGGCACTGTGATGATGCGTTCCTTCATCTCGGATTTCACCGAATCCATCGTGGTGCACCCGCCGCCGAGGATCAAAAGGACTGCCAGCAAGATCCAATATCCATGGAAAGAAGTTGTTTTCATTCTGATGAGGCTGGCTTGATAGAGTGCACTTGGGCGTCCGGGTCAATGGTCCGCTTTTGGTTGCGGCCTCAGCCATGACCATGAAATATCCGGGCCGATGAGGCGCAGCCTCGCGAACCTAATCATGCACAGCCTACAGGCAGGCTTGGTAGCGCCAGTCTTCGACTGGCGAAGCCGCCGGTCACAGACCGGCGCCACCATGGATTGCTGCTTTTGTCGCCCTAGCATCCTGCGCCGACTACCGGCGGGGTTGAGAGCGGGGGCCGTCACTTTCTGCCTGGCTCTCGTGGCCAACCTGGTCGCCGGCTGCGCCCATGCTCCGGTCAACGCGCCGCTCGCCCGGAGCGACCCGGCGGCGGGTTATCGGTTCCAGACGGAGCTCGGTCGGCCCGATCGCTCCGGGCTGATGGTGGCCCTTTTCTTCTCCGGCGGCGGCACGCGGGCGGCGGCGTTTTCTTATGGCGTGCTCCGCGAACTCGCCGCCACCCGCATCGCAGGCGACCACCGGATGCTTGACGACGTCACGACGATCAACGCCGTATCGGGCGGAAGCTTCACTGCCGCCTATTATTGCCTGTACGGCGACCGGATCTTTACCGATTACGAAAAGCTTTTCCTCCGGCGCAATATTCAGGGCGCTCTGCTGCGCGGCTGGCTGTCTCCGCGCAACAGCTTCCGGCTCTATTCGTCCTATTTCGGACGCAGCGATCTGGCCGCCGAATATTACGATGAACTGCTGTTCCACGGCGCCACCTTCGGGGATCTCGCCAAGGCCGGCCCCACCCGGCCGTTTCTGGTGATCAACGCCACCAACATCTCCACCGGCACCCCAGTGCAATTCACGCAGGATCAGTTCGACCTGATCGGTTCCGATCTCAGCCGCTACCCGATCTCGCGTGCCGTGGCCGCCTCGTCCGCCGTGCCGCTGGCGTTCAGCCCCATCATCCTGAAGAACTACGCGGACCGCGTGCCGGCGGCCGATGCCTTTCTGCTCCAGTCAACCGGCGGCTCCGACGTTTTTGCCAGCTACCGGGCCGCGCTGACCGAGACCTCCCGCAGCTATCGCGATGCGGCAAAACAACCCTACATCCACCTGATGGACGGCGGTCTCGCGGACAATCTTTCCCTGCGCAATTTGCTGGATTCGGTGACTCTCTCCGGAGGCTGGCAGGCCGTCATCGACCGGCTGCGCAGAGGAGGAATCACCAAGCTGGCCATCATCGTCGTCAATGCTGCCGTGGAAAGCAAACAGGAGTGGGCGCAACTCGACGGCACACCCGGCGTCCGGTCGGTCATCACGGCGCTCAGCAATTCATCGATCAATCGCACGACCAAGGAGACGGTCACCCTGGTCCAAGACAGCCTTGCCCTTTGGCAGACGCAGCGGGCCGCACAGCGGGCCGCGCCCGATAACCAGCCGAAGATCTATCTCATCCGGGTGGATTTCCATTCGAGTCAGGATCCGGCGGAGCGCGCGTTTTTTGATTCGGTTCCGACAAGCCTCTCTCTGCCCGCAGAAACGGCCGCTCGACTGATCCAGGGCGGAGAACGGCTCCTGCGCGAATCACCCGGCTATCAAAGCCTGCTGAAAGACATGGCAATGGAGCAATCCGCCCGTAAAGCCAAGCCCGCGCCGACACAGTCGCGGTAACCCGGATGTATCCCAGCGCGGCATAGCCGCAACCAAAGTGGAGGGCGCTGCGCCGTCAGCGCCAATCAACCCAGATTCCGCAGTTGAGGCGGAATCGGCCCGCTGGCGCCCCCGGCCACAAGGGAGGCGCTGTTCGCCAGGAATCGGAGATGCAATGCACCCCAAAGGCCCTCGTCATCTGAATCCTGGTTTCGTGTAGTTCGTGTTTTTCGTGGTAGAGCTCTTCCTCATGGATTCACCTCAGTCCACCAACGCTTCGAGCAGGGCCTTGAACTTCAGCTCGGTTTCGGCGAACTCCTGGTCCGGATCTGAACCGGCCACGATGCCGCCGCCCGCGTAGGCCTGCGCCCTGGCGCCGTCGATCAGCGCCGAGCGGATTCCAACCAGGAACTCGCCGCCACCGCGATGGTCGAGCCATCCCACCGGACCACCGTACAGCCCCCGGGGGAATCCTTCGAGCTCACGGATGTATGCGCAGGCAGCCGCGCGCGGCGAACCGCCGACCGCGGGCGTTGGATGCAGCCGCGCCAGCACGTCGAGCAGGCGCACGCCCGCCGGCAACGCCGCACTCACCGGCGTGTGGAGGTGCTGCACGTTGGCCAGTCGCTTCAGCCCGGGCCGCGCGGCATGCATCAGCCGCAACCCCAGGGGCGCCAGCCGCCGGTCGATCGACGAGACTACGTGGCGATGCTCGCGCAGCTCTTTTTCGTCGCCGAGCAACGCCCCGCCCAGCGCGGCATCCTCGCTAGCGGTGCACCCGCGCGGCGCCGAGCCGGCCAGCGCCTCCGTCAGCAAAGTCCCCTGCTCCACCCGCAGCAACCGCTCCGGACTCGCCCCGATAAAACTCTGTCCGCGTCCGTTGGCGAAAGAGAACGCGTAGCAATCGGGAAAGCGCTGCCGCAATGCGTTGAGCACCTTCAACGGATGCAGCACGCCCGCAGCGGTCACCTCGCGACAACGCGCGAGCACGATCTTCTCGAACCGCCCTTCCGCGATCAGCTCCACCGCACGCGCAACGGCGGCGCGGTAGGCGTCGGTCTCGCTAGCAGCGGCCCGGGCATCTTCCATCGTGGCATGGGCATCTTGCCCGTGTTGTGGCATGGGCGTCCCGCCCATGTTCCGAGTCTCCCTCTCCCCGTATTCAAACGCGCGGAACTTGCCGTGCGCGCGCCAGACCTTGGCCACGAGCGCGTCCAGATCGGCGTCCGGGTGCACCAGGAGATTGGCGACGGCGATCGTCCGGTCGTGCATGCGCGACACCTGCCAGCGCGGCACGAACAGCCGGACCGCCGGAAACGGATCGCCGGCCTCTGCGTCGTCGAAGAACGAATACGCTCCGAAGAAATGAGGGCCGCCGAACGGCCGGCCGGTTTCGCCGACCGCAATCGTGCGGGCGAGCACCTCGTCGACAAATCGCTGCCCGGCCGCAAAGCGGTCCGGCCCGCCCGCATCGAACGACAGCACCGCCTCGGCGCCGGCAACCGCCCAATTCTCAGCCGGTCGCTCGGCGTAGAAATGGAGCTCGGCCGGCTCGAAGATTGATTCCAGCACCGCCAGCGGATCGAGTGGCGCGACCTCGATGGAAATGCTCGCCAGCCGCGGCTGTCCGTCGCCGGCCGCCGCCGCCCGGCACTGAGCGAGAAACGCCCGCAGCGCCTCCGGCGTGGCATTGGCGGCAGGATCAAGCGGCAGGATGGTCATGGGCGGAAGAGACTAGCCGGGATATTCATGGATACGATTCCATGAGGTGAGCGGTGTAGGAAGCCCGCTCGCGGGCGATCTTCCCTTTTGAATCGCGAGCAAGCTCGCTTCCTACAATTTGCATGGATACGGCTTCGTTGGAGGGCGGTGCGCCGTCACCGCCAAGGTTGATTTCCTGAGCCCGGACGGCCCGGCGGTCCGTCCCTACCGGTAGGGCGCTCTGCTGGCCAGCAGAGCTGGGCGCGCCGGTCTACGCCGCCTGCGGCTTCTCCGGCCGCGGAAAGAGCACGAGGCCGGGCTGCAGCTTCGCTCCGGCGAGACTCTCCCCCCACTGGAGCTCATCGCTCCATTTCGGCGCCGGCGTGTGGCCGAGGGCCGCATAGATTTTCTCGGTCGTCGCCGGCATCACCGGCGCGAGCAGGGTGGCCCCCAGCCGCAACGCCTCGGTCATCGTTGCGAGGGAGGTGCGCAGCAACGCCTGGTCGGCCGCAGCGACGGATTTTGCCAGCTTCCAGGGCGCGCGTTTCTCGATGTAGACGTTGATCGCCTTTATGAATGTGAGCGTGCGGTCGAGCGCCGCGTGAAACTGGAAGCCTTCGCACAGGGCAACCGCCTCGTCGCGAGTCCGGTCCCACAGCGCCTGCAATTCACGCTCGGGCTCGTCAGGCGTGCCAACATCATGCGGCGTGCCCTTAAACCACGTGGTCGTCTCCGCCGCCGGGACGACCCCGCCGGCATAGCGCCCCGCCATGTTGAGCGTACGGTTGACAAGGTTGCCGAGATCGTTCGCGAGGTCGCTGTTGTAACGGCTGAGGAAAAGTTCCAGCGAGAACTCGCTATCCTGGCCGACGTTCATCTCGCGAATGAGGAAATAGCGGAAGGCGTCCGCGCCGAAACGGTCGATGAGATCGAGCGGATTCACCACCTCGCCGGTGCTCTTCGACATCTTATGGCCGCCCTTGTGCAACCACCAGCCGTGCGCCAGCAACGCCCGGGGCAGTTCAATCCCGGACGCATGGAGCATGATCGGCCAGTAGACGGCATGGGCCGGGGCGAGGATGTCCTTGCCGATCACATGGTAGTCGGCCGGCCAATACGCCGGATCCGGCCGGCCGTCCTGCCAGATCACGCTGATGTAGTTCACGAGCGCATCGAACCACACGTAGGTCACAAAGCCGGCGTCGAACGGCAGCGGGATGCCCCAGGCCAGACGCTCCCGTGGCCGCGAGATGCACAAATCGTTCAGGGGCTCCTTGAGGAATTCCAGCACCTGTTTCTGGCGGAACCGCGGAAACACGAAACTCTCATTGGTCTTCAGGTAGTCGACCAGCCAGTCCTGGTAGGCGCGCAGTTTGAAGAAATAATTCGGCTCCGTGATCTCGACGACCTCGCCGTAGATCTCGGGCCAGGCGCCGTCCGGCAGGCGGTCCTTCTCCTGCAGAAACTGTTCCTGGCGGGTGCTGTAGAACCCGTGGTACTCCGCCTTGTAGATCTCGCCCTTGTCGTAGAGGCGTTGGAGCAGCTCCTGCACCACGCGCGTGTGCCGCGGCTCGGTCGTCCGG
>Ga0182027_10002179_pt1 | contig 31925 bp, 27 predicted proteins | sample 712E1DmetaG_FD_121300 | JGI IMG/M metagenome (GOLD analysis project Ga0182027, IMG submission 121300) | Permafrost microbial communities from Stordalen Mire, Sweden - 712E1D metaG (Illumina Assembly) | ecosystem: Environmental > Terrestrial > Soil > Wetlands > Permafrost | place: Sweden...
AAGGATCTTATCCGCGACTTCGACAAACACATCGAAGCGAACAACTACAGGAACCGGTCGGAAGCGATCCGCGACCTCATCCGCGAGGAGCTTGTCAAGAAACAATGGCTGTGCGACAACGAAGTTGCCGGCGCCATCACCATGATCTACGATCATCATAAGCGCGAGCTGGTGAACAACCTCATGGACATTCAGCACGATTTTCAGTCGCTTGTGATCTCCTCCCAGCACGTCCACCTCGACCATCATCACTGCCTGGAGATTCTGGCGGTAAAAGGAAAAGCCTGTGACGTTACCGATTTGTCAAACAGGATGAAGGCCCAAAAGGGCGTGATGCACGTGACGTTGTCGATGTCGAGCACGGGAAAAGAGCTGCGGTAGCGGCGGCATCGACTCTCCGTCCGACCGGTTTACGTGCTCAATTTCCCTAACAACCAGCTTTGGAAGGCTCCAATGAAATCAAACGACGTGGTCATGCCCGTTCTCTTCGTCGGTCACGGCAGCCCCATGAATGCGATCGAAGACAACGAGTTTTCGCGGGAGTGGAGTGCGCTCGCGGCGAGAGTGCCGCCCCCTAAGGCGGTTCTGTGCATTTCGGCGCATTGGGAAACCGCCGGGGTGCGCGTGACGGCGATGGAACAGCCCCCTACCATCCACGATTTCGGCGGGTTCCCGCGCGAACTTTACGAAGTGCAATATCCGGCGCCGGGAAACGCGTGGCTTGCTGCCGAAGTGAAGAAGGCGCTCAGGAATGCGGACGTTGCCTTTGATAACGAATGGGGGCTCGACCATGGCTGCTGGAGCGTGCTGTCGCGCATGTATCCGGATGCGGATGTGCCCATTGTCCAGTTAAGCCTGGACACCGGCAGGTCTGCGCGCCAACAGTACGATCTTGCGAAGGGCCTTGCACCGCTGCGGGATAACGGCGTGCTCATCGTGGGGAGCGGAAATCTCGTGCACAACCTCGGGCTCGTCGAATTTTCCGGCGATGGTCCGCAGGACTTCAACAAGCCCTTCGGATTCGAATGGGCCGTGGAGGCCAACCAACTGTTCAAAAAGCTGATAGCCGACAACAAGCACGAGAAGTTGACGGAATACCAATCACTGGGTAAGGCCGTACGGCTTGCCGTGCCCACGCCGGAGCATTACCTTCCCATGCTGTACGTTCTTGCGCTCAGGCGAAGCGGGGAGCCGATTGAATGGTTCAACGACAAGCCGGTGGCGGGTTCGCTCACCATGACGTCGTTCCTAATTGGAGCACATTGATTCGCGGCCTACTTTTCGATCGAGCCGCTCAGCCGGATTTCCGGCTTGTCCGGATTATTGGTCGAGATGAGGAATTGTCCCGGCAGCCGTTCCTGAACCTCAGGCGCAGTGAGCACAAGCCTAAAGACCCTCATTCCGTTGGCGCGGGTCGAATCGGTGGGAATCCATTTGTATTGAATAGGCACCGGAAGGTTCGATTGCCAAAGTGTGGCTGTGGGTGAAGAAGCCGAAGAGGAAAGCCCCACCGACGTGACTCGAAGGTCCTTTTGGGTGCAGGCAAAAACGACCGTGTGCGGCACACGCTGCGCAAGGGAAATGTAATCCTCCGAAAGCTCTATCGCAGGTTTGAGCATTGCGGTGATCGTCAGCCGCAGGGAGCCGTTGTTCGCCGCGTTCGAGATAACGGTGACAAACTTGGAAATCGGTCCCGTGTGAAAGCCCGCCAGGTTCACCGTTGACCTGATGACGCCGGATTTCCCGGGCGCCACCACGGTGTCGAACTTGACCACGGTGCATCCGCATCCCGGCCGGACATTCTCGATCTCGAGCAAAGCGTCGCCGGTGTTCTTTATTGTGAAGTAAGCGTTGATCTGGTCCTTTTGCCCTTCAACGACCGTGCCGCAATCAAACGTTGACCTGTCCACTTCGATCTTTGGCGCGGCAAAGACCTGTGTTATCGAAATTGCGGTGAATAGCAAGATTGCGCCGCCGGAACAAGGCATGGCGGGTCCTCCACAGAAAAAATACTGCATGCTCAACGGCCATGAGCGGACTACCCGCTTGACCTCGCAGCCTCAATCGCGCACCCCAGCGCGCCCATGATCTGCGGATCGGGCGCAAGAATGTCGGCTACCGCTCAATCGACCCGTTGAGCAATATCTCCGGCTTGTCCGGATGGTTTGTCTTTATCACGAATTGCCCGGACATCCGTTCCGTAACTGCCGGCGCGGTAAGGTCGAGCTTGAAAACCAGAAGCCCGTCGGATCGAGTCGAATCTGTCGAGGCTACCTTGAATGCGATCTGCAGGGGCACGGTCGTTTGCCAGGAAGGAGTCGAGGAAGCACCGGACGACGCGGTCTTCAAGATTACTTCGGTGATGTGAAGGTCCTTTTTGGCGGAAGCCAGCACAATGGTGTGCGGCTTCTGCTGGGTCAACGTAACATATTGCTCTGACACTTCGATAATCGGCTTTATAGAGGCGGTGATGGTAAGCTGCATCGAAGGGCTGTTCGACGCGTTTGATTGGACCGTGATGGACTTCGACAGCGCGCCGGAATGGAAATTGGCGATGTTGACCGTCGACTGGATCACACTCGATTTTCCCGGCAAAACCAGCGTATCGAACTTGACGACCGTGCATCCGCAGCCCGGCCGCACGTTGTCGATTCTAAGCGGAGCGTCGCCGGTGTTCTTGACTGTAAACTGAGCGTGGAGTTTGTCGGTTTTTCCTTCGAGGATAACGCCGCAATCAAAGGTTGTTTTGTCGACGGCAATTGTGGGAGAGGCGAAACCTGCGGAAACCGATGCGAGCACACAAGTAGAAAAAAGGCAGGATAGACGGATCATGCAGTCCTCCGTTGATGATTGTTTTCCACGCGTAAGTCGGCCGACCGGACGAATCAGCGTGTTTTGATTTTCAAAACCCTCCAGGTTTGAGTTAGGTACCGCGGTAAAATACAACGGGTACTATAGAATCACACAACAATCTTGCTGCAAAAGCCGGGGAATGCCTCCAGTCCCTTCAATACCAATTTGTCGTGATACACTTTTCCGCTTTTTTAGTAGCAATAAAACCCGGCAGGATACGAATTTATATCCTATGTTCGGTCATCCAAAATCATTATCCATTCTGCACATGCGACGCAACAGGCTGCTTTCCGTTGCGTGCACCCTGTTTCTCAGCCTCTACCTCTGCGTTCTTCTTCCTGCGCACCACCATTCGGACGGCCAGGAACATGGCGATTGTTCTCTCTGTGTCGCGCAGCACCAGCCATCCATTGCCGAATGCACGTTTTCCATGCCGGCTGCCGCCATTCCGTCCGAGGCAATTCAGTTTTCCGTCCAATCCTGCACGCCCGCGATCCACACGTCATATCAAACCCGCGGCCCGCCTTTGCCTCCACCCATTGTCTGAAATCCGCCGGCAGCCTTTTCGAAAGCCAATGTCCAATAAATGGCATTTCGATTGCATGCTGTTTCTTGCATGCCATGGCACGTCGCACAAGCGGAAGAAGCGAGAACCTGTCCCCGCCGATTCCAGGGAGGGGGATGTAATGAATTTCCACGAACCGACACTATGTATCCAGCCCTCCTGTTCATGAGGCGTTCGGTGCTCATAGTGCGAGGAACAGAGCAGCCTTTTACAAAAGGAGAAACAATGAAAATATTTCCTTCGTTGTTGTGCCTTATTATCGGTGCAACGACTACCGTCTCATACGCCCAGAAGAGCGAGTCGCCGCTGGACTCCCTCAAGCAACAGATACAACTTTTGCAGCAGCAGGTAAACGACTTGAAAAAAGGAATTTCCGCTTCGGATATGGCAAAAACGGCGGCCGCACCCTCGGCGCCTTCCGCGGTCGATCAAAAGTCCGTACGGGATTTGGAGGAGCGGATTGAAGAATTGACCGAGAAAGTCAATTCCATTTCCGGGGCACAGAAGCAGTCTAAGCCGAACGAATTCAATCCGTCTATCGGTTTGGTCGGCGAGTTGGTCACGTCGTATCGCACGCAAGGCAAGGTGGAAACCGGCAGCGATCGTCCAGGCGGGATCGACATAAATGCGCGATCGGTGGAACTCAACGTCGCGGCATCGGTGGATCCCTTCGCCAAGGGCTACGCGGTTATCAATGCCTCGGCGGATCCGGTTACCGGCGAAGCCACTATGGGCATCGAAGAAGCCGCGTTGCAGACCAACTCGCTTCCATGGAATCTTGAACTCAAAGCGGGACGGTTCTTTGGTGAATTTGGACGCTTGGGATACATCCACGATCACGAGCTCCCCTTTGTTAATCGGCCGCTCGTGCTTGACGAGTACATCGGCGGCGAATCAAGGAGCGACGGATTTCAGATAAACTGGCTGATACCGCTGCCGCAGTACGTAAGCCTCTCTGCGGGCGCGGGCGATGGTTTCGGAGGAGACATTCCACCAAGCAATCCCGGCGACATCCGGCAATTTGACGAGCTTAACTACTGGGGCCGGCTGTCGACCTATTTCGACCTGACACCCGATTGGCAGGCCGAAATGGGCGTCTCGGGTCTTTACAACCCCAGAACCGAGGACAGGGGCGGCGTGCTGGTGCAACCGGACGGTAGCACGCTCACCGAAAAGAAACGGCGGTTGGTTGGGGCGGATTTTTCCCTTAAGTGGGTTCCCTTGCGTAACAACCAGTTCCAAAGCTTGACATGGGGCACAGAGGCGCTCTACAGCGACAACGTATATCGCGACAGCGTTTCCGCCGGAAGTATCATGGGCGAGGACTCGGTCGGCGCGTGGGGCGTCTACTCCTATTTGACCTACAAATTCAGCCGTGAGTGGTCCGCGGGGTTTTTGTATGAGTGGGTGCAGAATAATCTAAACGCTCATGACCAAACGGCGCAATATTCGCCCTACATCACCTGGGCGCTGAGCCATTGGAACCAGTTGCGGCTTCAATACACTCATACCGAAAGCAATCACGTTCTCGGCTTATCAAATGACGATGCCGTTTACATGCAATGGTCGTGGATCATCGGTTCGCACTCTCACGGTTGGCAACAGCGTTGACCGGCCGGGATTTTCAGGATTAAGACGATTACCGGGATTTAACTAGGGAAGGAAAATGCAAATGAAAAACGCAATCCGTTTACTTACCACCATCTGTCTCGTCGTAGCCGCATTATTCGGGGCGGCGTTGCCCGTACAGGCAAAAGTCCGCGTGGTGACAACGCTTACGGACCTGGCGGACTTTACGCGCGAAGTCGGAAAGGACCTTGTGGATGTTCGCAGTCTTGCCACGGGAGTCGAAGACACGCACGGCGTGCCTATGAAGCCCAGTTTCGTTCCGGTGCTCAACAGGGCCGATCTTGTGGTGCTCGTCGGTTTCGATTGTGAGCACGCCTTTTTGCCCGCACTCCTTGAGGCTAGCAAGAATCCCCGGATACAGGTAGGGCATCAGGGATATGTTGACTGTGCAAGAAACATCGTTCCGGTTGACGTGCCCAAGACCACTGACCACTCCGGCGGCGACGTGCATCCTTATGGAAACCCGCACTACATGCTGGATCCAGTCCTGGCCGAAACCGCGGTAAAGGAAATCTGTGAAGCCCTTGTGGCATTCGATCCCAAGGACCGGGCGGTCTTTGAGCGCAACCGCGATACATATCTAGCGGAACTCGATACCAAGATCGTCGCGTGGCGGGAAAAGATGAAGCCGCTCAAAGGCTTGCAGTTTGTGTCATATCACGAGCACTGGCCCTATTTTGCCGATCGTTTCGGCCTGCGTTACGTTGGTACAATTGAACTCAAGCCGGGAATTGATCCGACGCCGAGGCATATCGAAGAACTGATTTCCATGATGAAAGCCGACCACGTGCCGCTTGTCGTGCGCGAGCCGCAATTCCCGGAAAAAGTTCCTAGGCTGATTGCAGAGAAAGCCGGCGCCAAACTGGTGACATTGCCGATTATGCCGGGAGGGGTTGCTCAGACCGACACGTATATTGAAATGATGGACTATATCGTGAGCACCATGGTCGATGCGGTAGGCAAGTAGTCTCCGCAATCAAGATTGCGCCCGGAATCGGTTCCGGGCGGATCCGACCGCAGGTTGCCTTGGAAGAACGCGAGACGTGACGCGATTTGGGTGGATGTGGAAACCGTCTCGCCGCGAAAATTGGCGGAGCGGGTAAATAGGTTGCGCCGTGAAATACACCCGAAAGGAGAATGGTGCCTGGGATGAATTCAGCCATAATTACTTTTGAGAACCTGAGCATCGGCTACAACGGCGAGCCCCTTTTGAGGGATATCTCCCTCTCCATCAACCAAGGGAGTTTTACCGCGGTCCTCGGCTCCAACGGTTCTGGTAAATCAACGTTGCTCAAGACGATTCTCGGCTTGATTCCTCCGGTGGTAGGCCGCGTTGCGCTGGCGAAACCTTCCGGAACGCCGATAATCTTCGGGTACGTTCCGCAATCAAGCGCCCTCGACCCGCTCTATCCCTTTACCGGCTTCGACGTCGCGCTCATGGGCTCGTACGGTCGCATCAAACCGGGCAGGTTCGTGCCTGCCAGCGAGCGTGAATTCACGCACGTGTGCCTCGAAGCGGCTGGCGCTCAGGGCTTTGCGACGGCGAGGTTCGCGGAGCTGTCGGGCGGTCAAAAACAGCGTGTGCTTATCGCGCGTGCGCTCGTCACACAGCCGGACGTTCTTGTTCTCGACGAGCCGACGGCTGCGGTGGACGCGGCAGCGACGCACGCGGTCCTGGAATTTATTTCAAGGATTCACCGGGAAAAGGAAATTACGGTGCTGCTGGTGACCCACGACCTGCCTATTGTCCGGGAGCATGCTCAACATGTGGTGTGGCTGCATCAGGGAAAGGTGCTGTACGGCCCGGTTGCCGAAATGCTTATGCCGGAACGTCTGGCTTCGATTTTTGAAATGGAGGTCGGCTGAGAATGGAAACCCTGTTACAAATCTTGTCTCCGGACTTTCTTTTGCGGAATTCGGTTTACACGAGCATCCTGGTGGGGTTTGCCTGCCCGCTCGTGGGAGCCTTTCTTGTGTTGCGCAGATTGGTGTTCATGGGTGTGGCGCTGCCGCAAATTTCGTCAACCGGCGTGGCCGTCGCCCTGTCGGCACCATTATGGTTTGGAGTAAGTCAAGCTACCCACAGCTCGCAAAGCGATCACACCATAGCTTTTGTCGGTTCGGTGGTTTTTACGTTGGTCGCGATTCTGGTACTTGCTTTCCTGGAACGTCGGGGCCGCGGTCTTGCCGAAGGCCGGTTGGGAACGGCCTATGTCGTTGCCGCGGCGCTCAGTATTCTGATTCTCTCCAAGAACCGCTATGCCGAACTTGGGTGGCTCGATCTGCTCAAAGGAGAGGTTATCACCATTTCAAATTTCGATCTTGCGCTCACGGCAACCGCTCTTGGCTTGGTTTTGGGGATTCTCGCGCTCTTTCACAAAGAACTGTTTCTTGTTTCCTTCGATCGCGCGATGGCGGTTACACTGCGCAAGAACGTCGTGTTCTGGGATATTGTTTTGTATCTCCTGCTCGGAATCACCGTTTCTTTAGCGGTGCTCAGCGTTGGGCCGCTTATATCCTTCGGCTTCCTGCTGATACCGGCGCTTGCCGCGCATCTTTTCGCGCGAACTATGCGGCAATTTCTCCTGTTTGCGTCCCTTCTGGGAGGATTTGCATCGCTGGCAGGATTCTGGATTGCTTACAAATGGGACTTTCCCGTTGGTCCGGCCGACGTGGTGTTGCTTGGGGTGTTTTATGGCATGGCTTGGATTTTGGCCAAAATCGTGGAAAGGGTGTCGGGTAAACAAAGTCGTCAGAAAAAATGGTGAGATCGTGGACAGCAACACCACAACAGCCTGCAGCCGGGCGGGTCAACGCATTGCGCAAAGCTTGTGGTCGCGCTGGCGTTACGCCTATGGCTTTCAAGAAAACACGCTCCGATTTTGAATTGAGGGCACGGACAAAACGAAGTTCGATGTTTCCCGCCTGCGCTAAAAGTAAAGTAAATTTTGTCACGAGGTTATCTTGGAATTCTCAACGCGGTATCTTTGGACAGGCCTCCTGTTGCTCGTAATCGCGGCTGAGCCAAGTACCGCCAAAGTTAATTCGTCAGTCTTTCATTCCATGCAGTCCTCCCGGAAAGTAGTTCCTCTCGAAAGCGTTCAAGCCTTGGAAGACAGGCTCAGGCCCTATTTGGAACGGAGGATCAACCATACTCCCGCCACCGCTCAAAACCAGCTCAACGAAGACGATTTGGTGATGCTGGCCAAGGTCTGGAACAAGCTCAGCGCGGATTTCAAGCAACTGTACCTGCAAGCGACCCAAATTCCCTCACAGGATGCCTTCTACGTTTCGCCGAGCGGTCATTTTGAGGTTTACTATACGACCAAAGGCCAAGACAAGATAAACGCTGAAGACAATTATGGATTCGGCTCTCCGGGCAATTGGCGGACAAAGAACAGTCAACCGAATGGCGTTCCCGACTATGTCGACGAAGTCGCATGGGATCTCGACAGCGCATGGTCCATGGAGATCGGTCGGTTTCAATATATTCAACCCGTTCCATATACGGATGCGACACATACATCGAACAGATCTAAAGTGGTAATCGGTTCGCTGGGTGAAGGCTATTACGGCGAAACTTTCCCCGGCGCCCCGGTCGGATCACATGGAATCTCAAGCCAAATAGAAATAAACAATGATTGGTCGGGTCCGGATTGGGCCGGGACCGGATACGATACGATACCCTATAACGGGGCGCGTGTCACCTGCCCGCATGAATTTTTTCATACGATCCAATACGCAATGGCCTGGTCGCAATTTCAGGATGACGCCGCGCCCGATTCTTTTCCGTTAAGCTGGACCGAAGGAACGGCGGTCATGATGGAAGGATTGGCATTCCGGTATGTGTACGATTACATTCAGTATACTCCCGGCTATTTCAATGATCCCACAATGGCCATGCTCGACCCCACGGATGAAAGCATGACGATTTATACGAATTCGCTGGTGACTAAATTCTTGCATGAACTATGCAGCCCGGCGCCCGACAATGATTTCATTCGGCATGTCTTCTTTAGTAATTACGATACTTTGGGAAACTTCTATAAAATTCTTCGTTCGGTGTCTTCTTCTGTCGGGAAGAACTGGGTTGACATTCTCAACGCCTTTGGTACGCAGAGTTACTTTACGGGTGACAGGGCCCTTTCGGGGGTTTTCATACAAGACGCCCCGCTGCTCCCCGAATGGAGTTTCGGCTATGATGCGCTTGATGCCACTAAGAAGATAACCAAGCAGGTCAATCCATACGCGATGCAGATCTTTGCTTTCCGGCCGTCCCAAATTCAGGGCGACACCCTTGATGTCAGCTTTCAGGGAGACCCTCCAGCCTCATCCGTCAATTATCCCACCTGGTCCGCTTCCTGCATTCTGGAACGACCCAACGGGTTGGATTCCATCGTGCACTTTGCGTTCGCCGGCAACACAATAGCTTCGCTGGAAATTCCTTTATGGAATTCATTCCAGGATGCGGTCATCATCGTCTCCAACGGGGATATTTCGGCAAGCCATAATGCGACGATTTCGTTTCAAACCTGCCCGATTACCTACGCTGCCGGATCGCAGGATACCCTCCGAGCAGCCGCGGCTTCCGACACTGCCACGGTGACGCTGAAAGCGCTAACGGATTTGCGTTGCTCTCTCGTTATGACCACCGACACGAACAAATCCCTGCTAGCCGCCGCCACAGGCAGCCAACTTTCTCCCATGAGCAGCCTGTTCGACATTTCTTTTCCTGCGGCCTGGTCCAACGGTGCGTCAATGGGGCTTACCATCAGTTGCCCGGCAAATGACACGCCGACTGTCACGACTCTGGGATTGTATGTGTGGATCGGTTCCGCATGGGTCAATGCGGGCGGCGCATTGTCATATATCAATAAGTCCCTGCGCGCCGTAGCGCCGGTTGTTCAGCCGGGAATCTATGCAATCTTTCATTCATCCGCGTCATGGCTGGATTCGATGAGCACCGTGGCGGTCTTCCCCAATCCGGCTCGCCTCAGGACAAACGCCAGCATCGCTTTTAGGGGTAAGAGCCTTCTCGAACTATGGATCTACTCCATTGACGGCACGCTTATCGCTCATGACGTGTATGGCCAGAACAGTCAGCCACGGGCGGTGGCGGAGTCCGCAAACGGCTTCGACTGGCGGTTGTGCAACATCAGCGGCGCCGCGGTGCCTCCCGGGGTCTACTTTTCGCGCATCGGTTATAAGGACGCGGTGACAATGGGCATGAAGAAACAGACGCAGAAAATATTCGTGGTTCCCTGATGGAGGATCGAGTGCGGTGTGTAACTTTGTTTCAAGCCTTTCTGACTGTTGCTCTGATTTGCACAGACACCTTGGGTTCTGAGCACGATACCGCAAATTCTCCGCTGTTTCGACTCGATCTCGATTTTGTTGACTTTCCCGCCAATGCAGGAAGTATGTGCGGCTCTCCAGGTTTTCGAGTGTTTATGCCGAGTTGGAAGCAAAAACAAATGGATGGGTCGCGGGAACCGCGGCTTTGGGTCCCTCGGTTTCGATACGCGCGGGCGCCGTTCTTGCGTTCAGGGAAGTTTCGGCCGAAGCGCCCATTGCATTATACGATAGACCTTGATCTTGACGCACCGAAACAATGAACCGCACCGTTGCAACATCACTCAGGCGACCAGAAAGACCTATTTTACCAGCATAACTTCCACCCAAACAAAGGGTCCACTACATGAGGATTCGAAGAATCTTTGCAGCAATTGGTTTGTGCGCCTTCTTACTCTCAAACAGTTTCGCCCAGCTTCCTCCGCTGATCGACCGCGAGGTCTTTTTCGGCGATCCGCAGATTTCCGGGGCGCAGATTTCACCGGACGGTAAATTTATTACCTTCCTAAGGCCTTTTAAGAACGTGCGAAACATTTGGATCAAGGACCGATCGCAGAAGTTTGACCAGGCCCGGCCCTTGACGGCAGACAGTCTTCGTCCGATTACCTCATATTTTTGGTCGCAGGACGGCAGGTACGTGCTTTTTGCGCAAGACAAAGGCGGAGATGAGAATTTTCGGATTTACGAGGTGGATCCGCGCGCCTCAGGAACTCCGGTTCCTCCGGCAAAAGACTTGACGCCGTTGGTAAAAGTCAGGGCCTCGATTTACGATGTTCCACGCAACACTCCGAACGAAATCATCATCGGCCTTAACGACCGCGATCCGGCCCTTCACGATGTGTACCGTCTCAACTTGACGACCGGAGGACGCACGCTGCTCTGGAAAAACACCGAGAATGTTGCCGGATGGGTCACGGATCTCAAAGGGGATCTGCGGCTCGGCATACGTCAAACAGCTAATGGAGGAACGGAAATTCTTAGAATTGACGGAGATAAATTGCTCTCAATTTATTCGGTCAACGCCGATGAGTCCGTCAGTCCGGTGCGTTTCACGCCTGATGGCAACGGATTTTACTTTGAAACCAACAAGGGAATGGAACTTAACCTCAGTCAACTTGCACTGTATAATCTGAAAAACGGTACCATCACATTCGTGGAAAAGGACCCGGAAGACCAAGTGGACTTTGGTGAAGCACTCTTCTCCGAGGTCACTAACGAATTACTGGCGACCTTCTACCTCGGCGATACATTGCGAGTCTATCCGAAGCAGAAAAGGTTTTCGGATGACTATGGCCGCTTGAAAAAAGCGCTGCCTCACGGAGAACTGCATATTATTTCGACGACATTCGACGAACAAACGTGGCTGGCGGCAATCACGAGCGATGTAAATGCGGGTACTGTTTACATTTTCGACAGGAAGACCGGCACAGCCGAGTTTCTCTATGTTTCAAGGCCCGAACTTCCATCCGACAAACTCGTAAGCATGAAACCCGTCCGTTACACGGCGCGCGATGGGCTAACCATTTCCGCGTACCTGACCCTGCCAAAGGGAATTCCGGCAGAAAAACTTCCCGCGGTGCTGTTCGTTCACGGAGGACCGTGGGCGCGTGACGAATGGGGGTACGATCCTGTTGCGCAGTTTCTCGCCAATCGAGGGTATGCGGTTCTTCAGCCCAACTACAGAGGTTCCACCGGATTCGGCAAGAAGTTCCTGAATGCTGGGAACAAACAGTGGGGCACCGGCTCCATGCAAAACGATCTCACCGACGGCGTCGGTTATCTCATTAAGCAAGGCATTGCCGATCCCAAGAAAATTGCGATTGCCGGAGGCTCGTACGGCGGCTACGCCACGCTCGCGGGATTAGCTTTTACGCCCGATCTGTATGCCGCGGGATTCGACATTGTTGGGCCGTCGAATATCATTACGCTTTTGAATTCCATCCCGCCGTACTGGGAGCCTATGAAAAAGACTTTTGCCATACGAGTAGGCGATAAAGACAAACCTGCCGACCGCAAAATGATGGAATCTCAGTCTCCTCTTTTTTCCGCAAAGAATATCAAAGCGCCCCTTTTTGTGGTTCAGGGCGCTAATGATCCGCGCGTTAAGAAAGCCGAATCCGATCAAATTGTGGTTGCCTTGCGCGATCTTGGAAGAAGTGTCCAATACATGGTCGCGCCGGACGAAGGGCACGGGTACAAGGGGCTGGAAAACCGTATTGCAATGTACGCGGCAATGGAGAAATTTTTTGCGGCAAACCTGGGCGGGAGGTATCAGAAAGAGATTCGGGAAACAATTCGGAAGAAGCTTGACGCGATCATGGTGGATGTAAAGACCGTTTCGGTCGGGGCAGGAAAATAATATGATATGGGTTGTTTATTCCGTATCCACTGCGGCCTCTTCGCGAAACCAAAGGCGGGCATAATGCATTGCAAAAAAATAACGCTCATATTTGTTACGTTTTCTTTCCTTCTCGCATTGGCCGGTTGCTCTTTGCACACCAACCCGCAACCCGGTCAATCCGATCGAAACAATCCTGAGTACCTCTATGCAGCTGAATTTCTGTACGGTTTTTTCATTTTCCCTGACAGCCTTCCAAAAGACACCTTTGGTTTTGCGTCGGCGCAGGCGTTGTACAAGTCTGTCAATGAGCGCTGGACCCTCTATTTTCCGCCTGACAGCGCAAAACTCTTTTTGAATTTTCTGACGACCAATACAGGAGGTATGGGAATTCAACTGGACTCAGTCAAGAATGGGTATGAAATCATGAATGTATTTGCGAATTCGCCAGCACAAACTGCCGGACTCATGAAAGGCGATACCATAGACTCAATCAACGGCGTTTCAGTTGCCGGTGTTAGTTATGACACCTTGTCCAAGAGAGCAGAAGGAAACATAGGAGACAAAAAACGGCTTTCCATTTTAGGGGCAGGTGGGTCCGTAACGATTACTGTCACTCTTGGGACATTTCTGGCGCCGTCGGTGTTTACCGACTCCCTTGATTCAACAACAGCATACATATACCTTTCAATCTTTCTTTCGCAGACCGACTTGCCTGGCGGGACAACTGAAGAACTTGACAGTGCGTTGGCCCAAACACGATGGGCGCAGCACACTATTCTTGATCTGCGAGGTAACCCCGGTGGTGACCTTGACCAATGCGTCAATGTGTGCGGCCGGTTCGTGCCAAACAAAACCGCGATTATCCGAATACACGAGAATCTGCAAGACACTGTCAGGTACACAATCTCAGTTGTTGACACCGTGCTTGTATCCTCCTTTCAAGGCGCAACACTTTCCAGAAGCTTCGTTGAGCTTGTAGACAGTAATACCGCCAGCGCTGCTGAGATTCTGACTTCCTGCCTTATGAGCAATAGGCCGGATATCAAAACCGTTGGCACCAAAACCTTCGGGAAAGCAAGAGGTCAGGTCCTAAGTTCAACACCAGACTCTGCACTTGTGAAGGTGACATATGCTCTGCTAAAGCCCATTACCGGCGCTCCTTACGACCTTGTTGGTATTGTTCCAGACATCTCCGTTCCTCCGGATTCCGATGCACTCGTCGTTGCAGAGGCGTTAATAGGGCAGAGTGCAGGGGCTGCGAAACGGCTCGCTGCTGTACCTCAAGCAATTCCGCGCGGCAAGATTAATGCGCTGCGGAAGGAGTATGGTCATTCAGGAGTTATTCCAATGGCGTTCAAAAGAGTGCATTTCAGACTGTAACCTAAAGGGGTCTGCTCCCGAAACAGAAGCGCAATCTGTCAGGAATACACCTATGACTTGTCCCTACGACCGTCAACAAAGTGCCAAATACACTCTACGTTGACAGCTTTCCGGCATTTTCCTGAGGTTAGGTTAAGGTATACCTCCATCTGGACGCTATCTACTTTCCCTTGAAGCGTAGTTATTCTATTTCTGTTGCGAATTGTGGCATAGCATTTGCAGCACAATTGTTCCAGCAACAATAATTGAAAGTCCCCTTCAATGGGAAAAAATGGCAAATTTTTCGTCCTCGAAATCCTCTGCAGACGCACACACCTTGGATGCCGCAGGCCGCGCCCTTGACGGACGGGGCAAGATGGATTTGCGGCGGGTTCTTCCATTTCTAGGTCCTGCGTTCATTGCAAGCGTCGCCTATATAGACCCTGGCAATTTCGCTACGAACATACAATCAGGCTCGGAATTCGGCTACATGCTTTTGTGGGTCGTCGTGGCGAGCAATCTCATGGCAATGCTTATTCAAACTTTGTCTGCCAAACTTGGAATTGCCACGGGCAAGAACCTGGCCGAACTTTGCAGGGATCGATTTGGACGCAAGCCTGCTTTGATAATGTGGGTCCTTATGGAAGTGGTTGCAATGGCGACCGATTTAGCTGAGTTCATCGGCGCAGCAGTGGGCTTCAACTTGCTTTTCGGCATACCGCTGCTATGGGGCGGCGTGCTTGCCGCTATCGCAACGTTTCTGATTCTTGGTTTGCAGAGGTTCGGGTTTCGTCCACTCGAGGCGGTAATTGCTACCATGGTGGGCCTGATCGCCGGGTGCTATCTCGTGGAAACGGTACTTGACGTACCGAACTTCGGGTTGGTTTTTATTAATTCGGTGACCCCACGCTTTTCCGGTCGTGAAAGCGTGCTGCTTGCAGCCGGAATATTGGGCGCAACGGTTATGCCCCACGCGATATTTTTGCACTCGGCGCTCACTCAGGGCAGGATTGTTGTAAAAGATCCTGTGAGGAGGATGCGCTTATTTCGCTTTGAGGTTGCGGACGTTACCATTGCAATGACCATCGCGGGCTTGGTCAACATGGCAATGCTGATCATGGCTGCGGCAACGTTTCACGGCCACGGTTTTACTTCAATCGCAACGATCGAGGACGCGCACAAAACCCTGGAACCTCTCTTGGGAAAAGCGTCGAGCTTCATATTCGCTGTGTCCCTTCTTGCTTCCGGTCTTTCATCTTCCACGGTGGGCACGAGCGCCGGTCAAGTGATTATGCAAGGGTTTGTAAGGCGGAGAATTCCCGTCTGGGTACGACGGCTTGTCACAACGGCTCCGTCGCTGCTTGTCATTGCAATCGGACTCGATCCTACTCGCACACTTGTAATCAGCCAGGTTGTGCTAAGCTTCGGCCTTCCGTTCGCCCTTGTGCCGCTTCTTTTGTTTACCGCCAATAAATCGCTCATGGGCGAGCTTTCAAACCGACGGACAACCACGATTCTTATGACGCTGATTACCGGCACCATCATTCTGCTTAACATGTATCTCGTATTCCTTATTGTGAAGGGATAAGGCCATGTTCAAACACATTTTCGTTCCTTTGGACGGGTCCCCCATGGCGGAAACCGCTTTGCCCGCGGCCATGTACTTTGCGAAATGTTTTGGCGCCCAGATCTCGCTTGTTCATCTCATAGAAAAAGGCAGACCGCAAACCGTGCACGACCAGCCGCACTTGCATGATGAGAAAGAAGCAGCCGCTTATCTTGCCGGGATAGCTTCATTATTCCCCCTGGGCGCTCACGTGAATTTACATGTGCATGCGGAAGAGGTCAGTCATGTCGCCCAGAGCATCGTGGACCACAGTATGACCGAACTGCATTCCGATCTTGTTATCATGTGCACTCACGGTGATGAGGGTACGCGCCGGTTTGTTTCGGGCAGCATCGCGCAACAAGTAATTGCACGGGGCACATTGCCGGTTCTCGCGGTACATGCAGGCAATAAACCTCAAGACGAATTCGCGTGCGGAAAGATCCTCATGCCCCTTGGAGGCCAAGGCGACCATGGGGACATTCTCGAATCGGCCACGCAATTCGCACGATGCTGCCAAGCAATCATTCGCCTGGTTTCCGTTGTCCCCACGTTTGACACGATACCAGGAAAATGGTTCCAGGTTGGCCGTCTTCTGCCCGGAACCACATCTGAAATGCTTGACATCGAGGCGGAGGAAATGTCAAAGATTCTCGAACTGCAGGCTTCCGTGCTTCGAAAAAAGGACATTGTCGCGGAAACCAAAGTGCTTCGAGGCGATCCGGGACATTTGATCGCAGTTGACGCGGAAGAATCCGCCGCCGCCATGATCGTCATGGCGACGCACGGAAAATCGGGTATGTCTGCATTGTGGGAAGGGAGCGTCGCTCACAAGGTGTTTGCAGAGAGCATGAAACCGGTCATGCTTATGCCAGTGGCCTGAAAGGAATGAAAATAGCGATGAATCCCCTGCACGATCTTTTTTCCGCAACGCGGGGAAAAACAATTGCCGTTGCCGCCTTGGTTATCGCCCTGATCACACCCCATGGACGAACACAAGATGTGTTCGCACAGGACGCACAGGATGCGCCTACGCCGGACAAGGGCAGATACACGCTTTTCAATCCGGTACCGGTCCGCATGATGCGCGAATTGAGCCCGGATAGGCCCGACAAGACAGAGTCGCCCTATACCGTCGACGCGGGCCATTTCCAGCTTGAGATGGATTTTGCCAACTTCACCTATGATAACTCGGGCGGTATGGTGACGCAAACCTGGAACATGGCGCCGTTCAACGTGAAGGTCGGTTTGCTCAATAATACCGACCTTCAGTTGGTTTTCGACGACTATCTCTTCTCGCAAACCAAAGACAATGTGACCCGGACGGTGACGAGGAAATACGGCGTTGGTGACCTTACGTTGCGTCTCAAGCTCAACCTTTGGGGTGACGATCAGGGCACAACGGCCTTGGGGATATTGCCCTTTGTGAAGATGCCGACGAACACGGGGGGGCTGGGCAACAACGCGGTGGAGGGCGGGACGATCGTTCCGCTTGCGGTCAAATTGCCCGCAGACGTGGACATGGGCTGCGAAACGGCGGTCTTGGTTTTGCGGAACGAAAATGGCGCCGGGTATCACGGGGATTTTGTCAATTCCATCACCTTCGACCACCGCCTTTTCCGCGCGCTGAGCGGCTATGTGGAATTCTTCAGCGACATCAGTGGCCAAGCTCACGCGGGGTGGATCGGCACGGTGGACGCCGGCCTGGAATTGGCTGTTGCCGACAATCTGCAATTCGATTGCGGCTGCAATTTCGGCGTTACCGATGCCGCCGACCAGTACAACCCCTTTGCGGGTGTCTCAATCAGATTCTGATACGACCGAAATTTGTTACTGCGGCATATGCGCATTCCGCCATGCACGGACGTTTGCGAGGCCCACGACCGCCGACGGACTTCCGTTCTTCGCGCCACGTGAAAAAAACGCTTCCGCTTCATCAATACGTTCGCGATCAAAAGCGATGCTTCCTGCAAGCACGGCCATATCGGCAAAGTTCGGGAAACGCTTCATACCGTCGCGACAGGTTTCAAGCGCTACAAGCTGATTGCCGGATTGCTGTTGTAATTGCGCGATGCGATACAGGGTCCATTGTTTCGTTGTGTCAAGACCAAAACCCATTGTAAGATAAGAAATCGACCGGGGAATATCGCCCGCTTTTTCGTACAGGTCGGCAAGCAGTAAATCAACGTACAAGGTGTTTTTGCCGTTGGGCGGAAACGATTCGAGCCATTTGATCGCTTCGTCGGCATCGCCGATGCCGCGGTACATTTCCCCAAGCGCGATATAAGCCTCCTCAACCTGAGGATAGAGCCTGATTATGTTTTCAAAGGCCGCCACGGCCTTGGCAATCGCGCCTACCTTGCGTAGTGCAACCGCCTGGATCAGAAGCGCCTTCTGATGAGTAGGATCAATTTCGAGGGTTCGTTTTATCGCCGCAAGGCACCTGCCAAGGTCGTTGAGCTGGTAATAACACACGGCAAGGTTGAGATTTGCCTTGAGAAAATCCGGGGCGTTCTGAATGCATGCGCGATAGTAAACAACGGCTTCCGCAAGACTATCGAGCTGAAAATATGCGTTGGCCATGTTGTAATAGCACAGGGCCGGGCTTTCTCCTTCGACGGCGGCTTTGTGGAACAGAGTTATCGCCTGGTGAAAATTTCCGGCATTGTAAGCAACACCTCCCTGGGATAGCGCGGTTGAGGCGACTACAGGCATTGCCGCTGCGATGAATATGGCAATGAAGAAGGCTTTACTGTTCATAATGTTAAAAGTCACTGATCGAGATTGAACCGGATTATTTGGCGGAATCGCTGGTTGACCGGAATCCCCTTGTTTCTTGCCGGCTTAAAGCGCCATTGCGCCACTCCTCGCTTGACCGCTTCGGTAAACAAAGACGATGGCGATTTCGTAACCTGGATATTGGTTATCTTTCCTTGGTACGTGACGACGAATTCCACTTCGACCGCGCCTCTGATCCCTTGCTCGGCGGCTCGCTCGGGATAGGGGATCTGCGGCGCGGATTCCGGAAATGCGTCCTGATCCACTTGGCCCTGCTCAAAAACTTCCGCGGAAAGTTCCTGTTTCTGCAGGGCCACGCCCGCGCCGCCTTCCCCGGACGCGTCCACGGCCAGGTCCGGCGAAAAACGCATGTTCATCTGGTTGTCAAGGGATCTTCCCCGGTTCATCGGAGCTTGGACTTGACGGATGCGAAGCTGCGTTATTTTCTTTTCTTCCGGCGGCTTACTCACGATGTCAATTGCCGAAATCCTGCTTGCTTGCCGGCTATCCGCCTTGGAACCAAGCCCCACCGCGGCATGCAAAAGCGAAACCCCGGTGAATAAGAGAAAGCTCACAACAACGGCAAGGGCCAACCGGCCGGTCCAAATTAACCAATACGAAACCAAATTCATTCGGATTCAGTCCTTATTTGCGGCAATTGAAATCTTCTGCGCCCCGGCAAGAGTACATTGGTCTATTACCTCAACCGTTTTGCCTACCGCTCCGTCCCGGTCGGATACGATTACCACCGACACATCCGGTTGTTTGGTCACTTCCTGCTCAACAATCGTGCGAATCCGTTCGACAGTAGTTTGTCGTCCGTAAATGTGAACCGTGCCTTCTCGGGTGATTCCGATGAGTATCGCCTTCTGGCCCGCTGGCCGCGCGCTCTGCGCCTTTGGCTTGGATACGTCCACGCCGGTCTCAACGTAAAGGTTTGCGGTGACCACAAAGAAAATCAGAAGAATCATGATTGTGTCGACAAACGGCGCAAGGTTGATTTCAGGATTCTGGTGTTCCTCGTGGAATGGGTTGTTGACGGGACGCATTGATCCTCCCTTGGATTGCTCGGCCTTGGTCCGGGAGCGGCCGCTTAGAAGTTTGTTTAATATTATGTCCCGGTCTTCACGAAGGCCGGCAATAAGCTTTTGCTTTGCGGTATTGAGGTAATCCAGAAACAAAAGCGACGATACGGCAACCGCCAGACCCGTGAGGGTTGCTTCAAGCGCCATGGAAATGCCGTTGGCCATGATTGTCGGATTGCCGAATCCGAATTGGCCGATAATGGCGAACATGCTGTTCATGCCGGTAATGGTGCCGAGCAAGCCAAGCAGCGGCGCCATAACAATACAGGCGGCAATCGTGGAAAAACCACGGTCAAGCCGGGGCTTGATTTCAATCACCAGCTCATCGAACGCGCGTTCCACCTGCTCCGGTTTCATCCCCGGCTTCAGGAGGCGCTTGACAAAAACGTCAAAGGCCGGATAACCGGTGCGCGTTGTCGCCTCCGCTTTTTGCGTCACGAGAACGGAATGAACGCGCTTGCGCGCGGTACGCAATTGCGCAAAGCGAATCAGCTTTCCGAACACGATGTGCCACACCACGGCCGACACGGCAAAGATGGGAAACAGCACCCATCCGCCTTCATAAAAAAGTTTCAAGAACGGCGTGAACACTTCTTATTCCTCGGGATAGACCGCATTAAGCACGGAAATCGTGTCATTTTCCAAGTCGGCCATCAGACGATCCTTTGCGGCGCGAAGCAAGTCGTGTATAAACAGCACCGGGATAGCAATAGCCAGCCCCGTTTTCGCCGTGATAAGCGCCTCGGATATGCCGCCTGCCAGAAATTTGGGGTCTCCCGTTCCGAAATGCGTGACCGCGGCGAACAACGTGATCATGCCGCTTATGGTTCCCAGAAGTCCAAGCAGCGGCGCCGCGCCCGCGATTACCGCCAGCGTATTGAGGTGTCGACGCAATGGCGGCGTCTCAAGGGTAAGAATTTCGTACGCCGCCCGTTCACCCGTTTGTCTGCCTTGGCTTTGTCGTTCAAGGCTGGCTGCAACAATTCGGGCCATTACTCCCTTTTTACAGTTTTTTGCCCATGCCAGAGCCCCGGCGAAATCCTTGGAGTCAAGTAATTTCATCGCCACCGTATATTGTTCCTTAAGTAAGCGACCACGCCCCGTATACTGAACGATCTTGCCGAACATCAGGTACAGCACCCAGAATGGCAACATGAGCATCGGAATCATTACCCATCCGCCCTTGGCGAACGATTCGTACAACGCAAAACCGGTGGATTGTCTTTTTCCCGCAATAAGCATGCGGGCCTGGTCGTTTTGCATAACCTCCATAAGCACTGAGCCGGAAATGCGTCCTGCCGCCAGCCATTTGGGAAACTGTTCGGTCAATTTTGAGGCAAGCTGCGGCGCTGCAATTCTTTCAACGGAAAACCGATCCGCCCCGAGTCTTCCCGTTTGGCGCAAATAATAGCACGTTTTGGCCGCCGAGTCGGTACCGTACCCGAACACGTTGCCGAACCGTGATATTGTCAGTTGTTTTTGGCCGCCATCTTCAGGAAGAACTACGGCCTTGGTAAACGTGATGGAATCACCGAGGGCCAACCATGCTAACCGGTAATTGACAAAAGCTCCAAATGCCGCTCCCGGAGAGTGATGTTCACTCAGTGAAGCCCGGATCTTTTCAAGCTCCGCCCGGCGAACTTCCTTGTCGAGAGGGAAAACCTCAAGGAGTCCATCGGCCTCTTTCTGGAAAATGTCTTTGATCTGGTTCTGTAAGTATGTCCACTCTTCTTTTTTTGCATCAAGGCTTTTGACTTCATCGGCAAGCGACTGCTCTCGGCTCAGCCGTTCTTCCTTTATTCGCGCCAGTTCGGTTTCCATTCGATCCTGCTGCTCGCGCAGCTTGTCGAACTCATCCTTGTTTGCCTCTTTCATCTCAACGGCCTGCTGCTCGAACGCGTATTGTTTTGTGACGAGCTCCTGCAGGCTGTCACGCGACTTATCGAGAGAGTTTTGGAGTTCCTTACGTTCCTCCTCTTTTATTGCTTGGATCTTTTCCGCCTTGCCGGCAAAGGACGCCGTGGCCGTCAGGAAAAGAATTGAGAAGAGTATCTTGTTCACTTTACACCCTCCTGTCCCGCTCCGACGGCAATCGGCAGGTTGACAAAAGAAGGAAGCGACTTTCCTTCCCGAACGTTAACAGCCTGAAGAATGGCCAAGGCGCTTGTTGGAGAATTCAAATTCTTCCAGTGAGGAGCGCCGCCATCGCCCCAGCCCGTGAATACGGCGCATTTCTCGCCCTTTGTATCGACAACGGCCTCAAAAATGGTTCCGATACGCAAACGGTAAACCATGCCGGGAATGTCCGGCGCGGGGGAGCTTTCCTGTGAAACCTGGATGTTGGAACCGGCCTCGTCGAGTTTGTTAAGGATCTGCACAAGCCGCGTGCACCCTTCGACAACATCAACCGATTTGGTGGTCAGGTCATTGATGAGAAGAGAAAGACCGGATAGCGTCGGCGCCATAATGAGGGGCGGCAATCGCTTGACTTCAGGAGTCACGTTATTGCAAAAGAGGATCAGCTTCTGGCGGAACTCGTCTTGCGACAACTCAATCTCATGACGTTGCGCAAGCACACCGCGAATCTGGGCGGCAAGCGCGTCGTCGGCCCGCGACTGCACCACGGTTTCGGATTTTAAAGTATCAAGCTGGCTCTGCGTTTGGGCCAGGTGCTGGGATGTGCGTGTTTGGTAGGCTTCGAAGTCTTGTTTGTCCTTTTTCATTTCCTGGCCTACTCGCTCGGCGTCGACTTGCGTTTGGATAAGTTCCTTGCGAAGCCGCGCGATTTCATCATCAATCGACTGAGGTGGTGTTTGGGCCGAAACAAGACCTGCCAGTGCACAGCATGCTAGTGCCGCTGCAAACGTCACGGGGCGAACGATCTGAATCATAAGCTTTGTCTCCATTAAAGAATCTTTTGCATTGAGAAAATAGTGCCGAAACCGGAGTAAAGGGCCTGCCGTTTGGATTCGGCAGTCCCTTCATTTCAAATTGCATAACCTATGTTTTCAAACGCAACCCAACATACATTTGCCTTCCTCGCAACGGTCCCCATATATGTGAAGTATTAAAATTGCCCTGATCATCCCAGAAGTGGGGATCGTCGCCGGCCGAGCCCGTCTGGGTGTAGTTGAGCAGGTTCTCGGCCCCGGCGTAAAGATCTAGGACGGGAAGGAGCTTCCAAGTCGCTTTCAAATTGACAACAGCATAACCGGGCGCTTGGGTGAGTTTGGGATCGCTGGCCACGCCGTTTTCAAAAACGTTGTATTGGCCCGTATAGCCGTAAGGCGTGAGGTCTCGCGGCGCGGTCCAGGCCACATCACCGGAAAGTGATGCAGGTCCGTAATTCATTTCGACACGTCCGTTGATCTCCGTTTCCATGGCCGCCACCAGTTCGACGGCTTTATACTGATCGGGAATTTGCTGGTGTTCGATCCCTATGCCCAACTTAAGCCAATTCCATGGAATAAAAGAAGCTTCGGCGTCAACGTCTAAGAAAGTAAGTTGAATGGAATCGTTCCTCAACACAGGACGCGGTAAAGCTGGGTTATTGTCCACGAATTCCAGATCCGAAACTTGCGTTACGTAGGCTCCGGCGGTTATCTCCCATTGCGACCTGTCGAAGGAGAGAGAGCCACCCGCTCCTTCGGCTTTCTCCAACTTGGTAACGCCAATGTCGAACCCGTTATCCAACAGACCGTGATCAAGTTCAAAAAAAGTGAGCGGTGCACGCCAGCCTAAACCGGCAGACACGCGTCCGGTGAGGCCTTCAATGAACTCCCAACGCAAGCTGGCCCGGGGAGCGGCTATGAAATTGTTGATTTTTTGGCCCGGCTTGTTAATCCAATTAACGTCAATGTCGTCCAGGCGCAGCGCCAGAGACAGGTCCCGCTCATGTCCGAAGTTCCATACGTCCTGCGCGTAACCGCCCCCGAAAGTTGCATTATAAGAATCGGGAGTAATTCCGAGAACTTGGTAATAGTAGTGGGATTGCGACGCCATTCTTTCGATGTTGGCGTCAACGCCCAGTGTCAGGGTGTTGGCCCACGCAGTTCCCATCCACCGCAAGTCTCCCACGACGTTATTGTCCGAATTGTTATAGTCCGCGCCTCCCTCGTATTCGGAGACTTGCGATTGGCTGGCAATGCCTGTCCGTAACTGCCATGTCCCAAGGTGCGGAGAATCCCATGTCAACGCGCCGGCGGCTTCGTCTCGCGTTGTTTGGACCCATTCGATAATGTCCTGAGGATTGCCTACAAAGGCTTTTCGCACATCCCCATCCGCGTACAGCGGAATCGAATCCGCCGGTCCAATTGCCGCGCCCATATGGTTCGACGTCACGGCCGCGCCGAAAACCTCCGAGTAGCCATGCATATACCGTAAATTCCACGACCAGTTTTCGCCGATAAGACCGTTGAGCCTCAACAAAGCGCTCTCATCATTGAGAGACGGCGATTCGGAAACGCCGTTGCCGTCGGCGTCCCATTGTCCTTCATAAAAATGATGGCCGGCAACAAGGATGCCGAGTTTCGCGCTGTCCAGCACAGCCGTTCCTGAAAATGAAAGATGGTTCCAGTCGTTATTGCCTATGGCGGCGTCGGCCGTAATGGCATTACGGGTGGGGTTGCGAAAACGAACGTCCATGGCCCCGCCCATTGCGCCAGGCGCCAATAAAGATGCTCCTGGACCGCGTGAAATATCGATGTCCGCGACACCTGCTGTTGTGAGCGCATCAACTCCGTAAAAACTCGTTACCGGTGTGTAAATCGGAAGGCCGTCGACAAGCACGGTGGTATGATTGGCGCCAAGACCATTGATCTGAATCTGCTTGAAACCGCATGAACTGCATCCCGTCAAGACACAGACGCCCGGTTCCGACGTCACCGCTTGAGTGAAATCATCAGCGTTTTTAAGAAAGATTGCTTCGGGCGTAACAACGCTTGTAGGTTGGATGGCGTTGGACATGGCTCCCAGGCGGTCCAGGCGGGCTTCGTTGAGTTTCTGGGTAGTAACAGTCATTGTATCGAGCATACGTATTTTTTGCGATGAGGAATCCGGCTTCGTTTGTGCCTGGACAAAATGTGATGAAGCAAAAAGAACGGTCACCGCAAAGAAAAACGATTTACGCAAGGGATTCCTTGACAAAACAATTCCTGAAAACCCGCGTAGTTGATTTATCAATAATTCTAAAATGAATTTCATGTGCCTCCCGAGTCGCATGGTTAAACAAATTGCCACAGAAAGCCCGGGAGGGTTCGGACTATTTGTTTAGATACTCCGTCTGAATTATGAATGCATTTTGCCTAAATAATTTAGACGTGGAGTACCTTATTTGTCTCCCGGCTGGTCAGCAAGTAAAAACGAAGCGTTTTGAGAAACCAAGATCTAAGCGGGAGGTGCGCGGCTGTCAAAAGAGGAAAAAATGCCGGGAATGCAAGATTGCGCTATTTGGCAAGGCAATTCAACGATGGCATCGGTGACCGTTGGAAGAGAAAAAACCGCGCCAACCACAGGGGCGTGGTTCTGCATGGTGCAAAACGCGCAGTCGTCATGGTCCGCACCGTCACTATGGTGGTGGGTAGGTAGGGCAACGCCAAAAAAGAGGCAGACATACATCGACAGGAAGATCTTTAAAAAAAGATTTTCCTGTAAAGATTGAATTATGGAAATCGATTTGTTGCGCATGATAACTTAACGAATATACGTATTGGAAAAGCAGTTATTGACGATCTTTTTCCAGGCCGGTCACCACTCCGAATATTTCAAAGAGCAAAAAAATCAACCTTACGGCGCCTGCGGGCGCTGCAAGTCCTAGCAATTCCTATCAAAACTTGACCGTCAGGCTCAGCCGAAAGCTCGTCGGCTCGGAGGGGTGAATTTCAAAGTCACTGACGCCCGCGGCAGGCTCTCCCTTAAGACGGGTCGTGTAATAATATTCCATATCATTGACTTGTGCGTTAAAGATATTGAGGACGTCTAGGGTGAGCCGCATGTTGCGATTGAAGTCGTAGGCGACCTGGCCGTTAAACAGCGTTGAAGCGGCAGACCGTTCGCTGTTGTCCTGAACAAGCGCCCGAGGTCCAACGTAGCGCACAAAAAGGCTAGCCGACCACGGTCCGAGCCTGTGAATGGATGCGCCGGCCGACATCATCGACTCAATTGCCTCCGGCACATACTGTCCGTTAGTGTCCGGGTTAATGAATCGAGCCTGAGAATATGCTACGTCAAGGTCGAAAAGCAGCCATGGCAGCGGTTGCCAGCGTTCGCTCCATTCAACACCCATGCGGCGGGATGGCGCCGAAGCGTCGGTGGTTCCTTCGTCTGCGTCCCATACCAGCTCCGAGTTGAAATCCAAAAGCCATAGCGCAAGTGAACTTTGCAGGCCGGGAACGGCGTCGTTGCGTCCGCCGATTTCAAACCCGCGCGACCGTACAAGTAGCGTTACTTTGTCAACGGAATCTCCCGACTTATCATTTATGGTTGCAGTGGCGCCGCGGACGTCGTTTGAGTGATACCCGTCACCGTAATTGGCATAGAACTCGGTTTTGGCCCACGGTCCCAAAACAACCGTTACCTTTGGGAGAAGCATGCTCGCTTCGGCACTCCCGGAGTTTACCGTGTAGTCCGAACGCACATCGGCATTAAGATATACACCTCTCAGCCCGAGCATAACTTTCATCCACGGCGTGAGCCGGTTGTCCAGATCGATCCACGGTTCAATTTTCGTTTCGACAACGCTGTCCACACCCCAGGATTCCAGTACTCGCCGGTGATCGGTGTGCAACAGTCCTACCGGATCAATCAGGTCGCAACGCGCGTCAACACCAATCCGTGCCTTTTCCTGGAAACCCAGCAACGAGAATTCCCGCTGCCAGTTGTCCGATGATCCGAAGAACCACCGGCTGTCTTTCTGGTTCATCTGATCCCCGTTCACCGTGTCGTCCAGAAAGTAGGTGAAATTCGAGAAAAGATTCATGGCGTACTGCACAATGTATGCGTTAGCCGAAAGCACGCCGCCTCCAAGCTGTCCTTTCCAGGAAGTTGACAGGCTGTAGCGGTGAGACGTTCCGCCGTCGCTGGAATCCTCGGTGCCCCAGATGCTGATGAGGCCCTCTGTCGCGGCCCGCTGGGGGATATGGTTGGTGGCGTTCCACTCACCCGAATAATACATAGCTTCTACATCAAAAGTTCCCTCCCCGAGCTGTCGGGACCACCGCAACATTCCGTTGTACTTGTTATAATCCTGGGGAACAACAAACGGTCCGTCCTGATGCATGGCTTCAAGCCCGAGAAGCAGTTTCCCGCCGGCCAGATCGGTGGACGCGGCGCCAAGGGAACGGTAGTAGCTATATGAGCCGAGCGTTGCCGTTACAAAAGGATGGGCAAGCTGTTTGTCATAGAATATGTTGATGGCTCCCGCGGAAGAGAAATCTCCCTCTGCCGCATTGTATGTCCCTTTGAAATAGTCGGCATGGTCGATGAGCTCGGGGATTACAAAGTTAAGGTCGTCATAGCCTTGTCCGTGGCCTTGCGTGGGCAGATTTACTGGCACGCCGTCGACGGAAGTCGCGAAGTCGGTCCCATGGTCAAGGTTGAAGCCGCGCAACAGGAATTGATTTGCCTTTCCCGCGCCGCTGTGCTGCGTTACAATAAGACCCGGAACAACCTCTTCCACTTCGCCGGGCCGCAGGATTGGACGATCTTCCAGTAGTTGACTGGTGTAGGTACCGCTGCTGGCTGCGCTGGTGGTTCCGGTTTTGTTCTGATAATGCCCGATCACGTTTATCGGCGTAAGCTCCGTTATTCCGGAATTTGTTTTCGCGGGCTTGGCCGTCTGGGACGAATCGTTTGATGCATTGGCACTGTCCTTCACAACCGCGACTGCCGAATCGCTTTCCACCGGAATCGGAATCTCATTGGGATGAGGAACCTCGGCCCGGGATACGGCCGTAAGAAACAATACCGCGAGGATCAAACGATTTGCTTGCGAAAATAAGAACTCCGCTCTGTTGTTCCCAAAACGCGCCAAACAAGAAACCTTCCTCATCGTCGTCCCCTTTCTGTGGGATGGTGGACCTTGGATCGCCTCATAGCAAGCCGGGACCTTTTTTGGCGCCCCGCCACTCATCGCGCCAACCAAAACAAGCAAAAAACGCTGTAGCGCAGTAGCATGAATATATATTTTGTGCCACGAATGGTAGCATGAACTTTTTTTTCATGCTACCTAACCCATCCATTATTTTTCTTGCAGGGAGATTCCCATGCACATTCCCGACGGCTATCTCGGTCCCATCACTTGCGGCGTTGCCTATGCCGCCATGGTCCCGGCCTGGATCATCGCTTCGCGCCGGGTGAAAAAAACGCTGGCTGCCCGGCAGGTGCCGCTGCTCGCCATCGGAGCGGCTTTCTCTTTTGTCATCATGATGTTCAACGTACCCATACCCGGAGGAACCACCGGTCATGCCGTAGGCGCAGTTCTGGTTGCCATACTGCTGGGTCCCTGGGCCGCCTGCATCGCGGTGAGTGTCGCGCTCGTCATTCAGGCTTTGCTGTTCGGTGACGGCGGCATCACCGCGCTCGGCGCGAACTGCTTCAACATGGCGTTTGTCCTGCCGGTTACGGGGTATTTCGTGTATAGATTGATAAGCGGGAACAGTCCGGTAAAATCGTTCCGGAGGGTGGTTGCCGCAGGCATTGCCGGCTATGCGGGCCTCGTAATTGCGTCGGTCTGCGCGGGACTGGAATTCGGAATACAGCCGCTGTTGCATCATACTGCCTCAGGACAGGCCCTGTACTGTCCGTATGGAATCAAAGTGGCCGTTGTTTCTATGGTAGGCGGGCATCTGTTGTTCGGGTTTGTAGAACTCGCCGTTACGTCGCTGGTTGTTAAATTCCTCCAGGTTCAGGACCCGACCCTGCTCGGTCATAACAGGGAGGCAGCATCATGAAAACGACCACGAAATTATGGATCGGGCTTGGTGTATTGGCAATCCTCACGCCGATCGGACTTTACTTGCCGAAAAAGTTCAAGGCCGGATCTGCCTGGGGTGAGTGGGGAGCGGAGGAAATGCATGGGTTGGTTGGGTACGTACCGCATGGACTGAGGAAACTCGGATCGCTGTGGAACGCACCGTTTCGGGATTATTCCTTCAAGGGTTGGGAAAACCTTGGACTCGGGCATCTGAGTCTTGCCTATGTCGTTTCCGCGGTATTGGGCATTGCTTTATGCGTGGGCCTGGCGTTACTGCTGGGCAGGTTGCTTTCCAAGAAGGAAAGCAGGCGATGAGCGGCAAAACAAGCGGCGGGTTTCTGGAACGCACCATCCAAGGCGCGGTCTCCCTGCTGCAGGAAACCGTTTCCGTTGAGAACGTTGCCGCGAGAAACGGCTTCCTGCAGCACCGCGATCCCCGATTCAAATGCCTGAGCGCTGCTGCGCTGCTCATCGCGGTCCTCATGTCGAGAAATCTTGCCGAATTGTCCGTGCTGTACGCTGCAGTGCTGTGCATGGCCCTTCTTTCTGCGATCGGTCTGTTCTTTTTTCTGAAGCGTACGCTGCTGTTTGTCCCGGTCTTTTCGCTTTTCATCGTGGTTCCGGCAATTTTCAGCGGCGTGACGCCGGGCGAACCGCTCGCGTCATTCAAGGTCCTGCTCTGGAATCTCACCATCACACGTCAAGGCGTGGATTCCGCAATCGTCTTTTTCATGCGCGTGCTCGATTCGGTTTCCTTTGCCGTGCTGCTGGTACTCACCACGCGCCAGCACGTGCTGCTCAAGACCCTGCGGGTCTTCCGGGTTCCGCAGCTGTTTGTGATGACCATGGGCATGACCTACAGGTATATTTTCCTGTTTCTTGACATAATCCAGAAAATGCTCATTGCGATCAAGAGCCGCGTTGGATTCGTGGCATCCACCAGGGACGGCCGAAAGATAGTCACCGCAAACATGGCAGGCCTGTGGCTTCGCTCGTACCGTCTTCATTCACAGGTGTACGACGCAATGGTCGCCCGTGGCTTTTCGGGAGAGGCGTTCGTGCTCGACGAATTCCATGCACGCGTCCCCGACGTTGTTATCCTCCTCGCTGCGCTGATGGCGCTGATCGGAACCCTATGGCTCAATCTGTTTTTTCGCTGAAAGACGTTTCCTATTCGTATCCGGGCGGCATACCTGCGCTCGAAAACCTCACGCTTGACTTCAACCAGGGCGAGCGGGCGGCAATCATCGGCGCCAACGGCACGGGAAAATCAACCATGCTTACCCTGCTCGACGCATTGATATTCGCGAATAGCGGCATCGTGTCTGCCTGGGGAAACCAACTCACCGAGAAAACAATGCGAGACGCAGGCAGGCAGCGCGATTTCCGTTCCCGCGTCGGGTTTGTGTTTCAAAATCCCGACGTGCAATTGTTCTGCCCCACGGTCAGAGAAGACATCGTATTCGGGCCACTGCAGCTTGGTGTCGATCATGCAGAAATCCGGCGCAGACTTGAAGCACTGGCGAACAGAATAAGGATCTCACACCTGCTCGACCGGTCGCCGCACCAGCTTTCCCTGGGAGAAAAAAAGAAGGCGGCCATCGCCTCGGTGCTCATCATGGAACCCGAGGTCCTCCTGCTGGATGAACCTACTGCCGGTCTCGACCCGCAGACAATGCGCGACATCATCGACGTCATCGATCAGGCGCATAAGAACGGAAAGACCGTGGTCATGGCGACTCACGATTTACACATTGTGGAAGAAATCGCGGATGTGGTCCATGTGTTCGGCGGCAACAAGAACGTGATACGCAGCGGGACCGCCGAGGAGATTCTGGCCGATACGGAATTTCTGCAGCAGAACAATCTCGTGCACATTCACGTGCACAGGCACCTTGGCGTCGCGCACGCGCACCTGCATGAGCATGGCCACGAACACCCGCACCATCGCGATATCAGCGGATTCAGATGAAAAAAAAGAAACCGCCCCGGGGTAACCCGGGGCGGCATCAACACAAACCCCATTGTCGAAAAATTTACACTGAAGAAAATTTACTTGGCAGGAGCAGCGGCCGGCTCAGCTGCGGGAGCTGCGGCATCTTTCTTCTCCGCTTTCTTCGCTTTTTCGGCTTTGGGCGCTGCAGCGGCAGCAACGGCGATCTTGTCGGCAACTTTCTTGCCATCAACCATTTTGCAGGTAACGGTCACTTTTGAATCGGCCTTGATGTCGCCGAGCGCGATGGCGTCTTTTCCGCTCATTATCTTGGCGCTGGCATCAACGGCCAGAGTGTCGTCTTTCTTTCCAACTTTTACGATGATCGTGTTGGCAACTGCATCAGCGGAAACAAACGTTCCCTTGATCGTGCTGGAAGCGGCTTTCTTTTCGCCTTTTGCAGCTTTTTCCGCTTTGGGAGCAGCAGCTTCTTGGGCAAGGAGAAGGCTCGAGCAGGCGAGAACGGCAACGAGAATCTTTGCGAACTTCATGCGGCACTCCTTTGTGAGACGGTTGAGATGTTGATTGATATGGGGTTTGATAAAAACAAAAGCTTGAATTTCAAGAACCGTACGCTATTCAACGCAAAGGACTTGCCATTGTTCTTTATCAATAGTGACAAAACGACAACGCATTATAATTAAACATATTACATCAACAGAATCAGGTTGGGGCAGTAAAAGAAGAGAAAGTTCAGTTAAGCGAATAACTTACGAAATGGTGTATCTGTCATATACCAAAAGGTAAGTTCGAGCAATCCTACGCGTCTTTCTTGTCTTGCCCTTGCATGATGCCAAGCTGCGGCGGAAACCTGAAGAACGTCGGCAACTATTGACCCTCTTTGAGCCCGAATTTCTCGGCCCGGTATTGGAAGGTGCGATAGGTCATGCCCAGCAGCTTCGCGGCATCGGCCATGACGCCCTTGGATCGGGCAAGCGCTTGGGCGAGAATGCTCTTTTCCCACTCCTCAAATACCAGGCCGTCTTCCGGGATATCGTACCCGGGAGATGACGGCGCCGTCACGTGGACTACACGCAGTTCGACGGGAAGATCTTCGCCCCGGATCACATCGCTGCTTGACAATACCGTAATCCTCTCCATAACGGCCTCGAGTTCGCGCACATTGCCGGGCCAGCCGTATCCCCTGATGAGCTTCATGGCGTCGGGCTCCACGGTCTTGGGCCGCCCCGACCGGCTGATAAAAAACCCGACCAGCGCTTCGATGTCCTCGGATCGATCGCGCAAAGGCGGCAACATGATGGGAATGATATTGAGGCGATAGAACAGGTCGTCGCGAAAGGTTCCCTGCTTTATCGCTTCTTCGAGGTTCTTGTTTGTCGCGGCAATAATGCGGATGTCAACCGGAACGCTCTTGGTGCCGCCCACCCGCCGT
>Ga0182027_10002180_pt1 | contig 31923 bp, 29 predicted proteins | sample 712E1DmetaG_FD_121300 | JGI IMG/M metagenome (GOLD analysis project Ga0182027, IMG submission 121300) | Permafrost microbial communities from Stordalen Mire, Sweden - 712E1D metaG (Illumina Assembly) | ecosystem: Environmental > Terrestrial > Soil > Wetlands > Permafrost | place: Sweden...
AAGAAAATACCTAGCACTAGTAGAATCCAACTGGTCTGATCCCAGCCATTAATGGCTAATAGATAAATACCCGCTACAAGAGCCAGGATGGCGGTTACAGCAAAAAAAGTCAAATGCTGACGCTTCGTCATTAACCCGCTTGCGATAGGCTGTGCACCATAAATTGTACGGAAATAATTATCTTTATCTACACCGCGTACAAAGTCGGTGTAATCATTGAAAATGTTATTACTTGCATGTGCCATAATAAGACCAAAGGTGAGCGCCAGCCACGGAAGAAAATGAAAACCTCCATCACGAATAGCAAAGATACCGGCTAAAGCTGCTGATAGAAAAGTCATGATAAGAACTGCCGCGCGCGTGGCTATAAGCCATCGCGAAATCAAGTCAAGGTGTTCCCAATCCTCTTTTGATACCTCCGGTATCACATTTAAGGCTTTTTTCCACATAGTAAAATTTACTTTCATTTACTTCTCCTTGTTAAGGGATCTAAAATTTTGGGGATTATACAACCCAATTTGTCAATAAAACACATTTCAATATGGGTGGATTCATTATGAGATAACAACAATGATGTTTATCACCGTCATTAAAGGATGTTCATCGCTTGTCTAAATGTGAAACAAATCACATAATATATGTAATAATTGCCCGATAAGCATCTGATTCGTTTGGGGAATTGATGTTTATCCATTTCGCTCAAGAGAGGTCGCCATGACAGATGTTTCATTAAGAGCGGTACCACTCGTTCCCAATCCTGTCCAAATTGAGGATCTTACCTTGCTTGAAGAAGTTGCCTCCCGTACGGCGGGTGTATCGCGGCTAGAGATGTGCATCCAGTGCGGCACATGCGGCGGCTCATGTCCCTCTGCAGCAATCATGGATCACACACCACGGATGTTGTTTGCCATGCTGCGGGCGGGAATGCGAGAAGAGGCGCTTAAAAGCAACACTTATTGGATGTGCGTCTCATGCTATCACTGTGTGGTACGCTGTCCGCAAAACGTTCATATCGCAGACGTCATGTATACATTGAAAAGCATGGCGATCCAGGCCAAACTCTATCAAGACTCAACCGCTCCCGATTTCTCAAAAACCTTCGTGGAGATGGTCGAGGAGTTTGGACGCAGCTTCGAAATTGGCCTGGCTTCCATACATTACCTTAAACATTTCCCTCTGCGTCTTGCCAATATGACCCCGATGGGCATGGGTATGTTGAGTAAGAAACGTATGAGCCTCCTGCCAAAGCGGATTAAGAACATGGATCAACTCAATGCAATTCTTAAGCGCGCCAAAGAATTGGAGGCCGTACAATGAACGATTACCTACTTTACCCAGGTTGTTCGATGGAGACCAGTGCACGAGCATATTATGATTCGCTCAAGGCCATTTCCAAACCCATTGGCCTCAACTTAAACGAGATTGAGGATTGGAATTGTTGCGGTGCGACAGAATACCTTGGTATTAGTTTGACTCCTGCTTATGCATTGATTGCGCGAAACCTGGCACTGGCCGCGAACGCCTCTAACGGTAAGCAAGACTTGGTAGCACCTTGTTCGGCCTGTTATCTCAACCTGGCCAAGGCCGACCACTATATGCGGGAGCAACCCAAGCTTGGAAAGATGGTGAATGAGGCCTTAGCAGCGGGAGGTCTCTCCTATAAGCCGGGATCACTCGAAGTCCGTCATCTACTCGATGTAATCGTTTACGATATCGGATTGGAAACTATAGAAAAGAACGTTGTTCGCCCTCTTACCGGACTGCGGGTTGCACCATACTTGGGATGCATGGTACCTCGACCGGATTACGAGAATCGCTGGTCGGACCATGAATATCCAATCGAACTCGATGTTTTGCTCAAAGCACTCGGAGCGGATGTAATTGATTATCCTCTTAAGACCGAATGCTGCGGCGGACATATGACTCAAATCGGACCTGAAACCGCCTTCGAATTGATACGCCGTTTGATCGCAACGGCAGATGAGCATGAAGCTGATACGATGGTCACGGTCTGTCCGATGTGTCAATTAAATCTGGACGCTTACCAGGGAGAAACCAACCATTTCTTTGGCACCAACTATCACATGCCGATCCTGTTCTTCACTCAACTGATGGGACTTGCCTTTGGCATTGAGCCGAAGGATCTTGGTTTTGGACTGGAGCTGGTCAGTGCACGGAATGTATTGGATTCACTCGGCGTGAAAGCACCGCCCGAAACTCCACCTGCACCACCGAAACGACCACGTAAACAGGAGGGTTTGCCAAGACCGAAGCCACTGTCAAAAGGACCAAAGGTTGATGAGCTCGAAAAGGAGGTGGCCCAATGACTGAAAAAAATGACGTAAATACCACACTGACGGGTGGGCAGGAAAAGATCGGTGTCTACATCTGCCATTGCGGTACGAATATCGCAGGCGTCGTAGATGTCGCCCAAGTCGCTGCATGGGCTGCCGACAAGTTGAAACATCGGGGCGTAGTCATCGCCCGCGATTACAAATTCATGTGCTCCAGTTTGGGCCAGGAGTTGATCGAAAAGGATATAAAGGAACTGGGCCTAAATCGTGTGATCGTAGCCGCCTGCTCCCCACATTTGCACGAGAAAACTTTCCGGACAGCCTGCTCCAATGCAGGACTCAACCCATATCTATGTGAGATGGTTTCAATCCGCGAGCAGGTCTCATGGGTGCATACTGACAAAGTCGCCGCGACGGCAAAAGCAAAAGCGATGATCTCAGGCGGCGTTGAGCGGGTGCGTCATCAGGTGCCGTTGGAAGCTATGACTGTTCCAATCCACCCGGATACAATGATTGTCGGTGGAGGAATCGCAGGCATTCAATCCGCGCTCGAGATAGCAGATGCAGGGCATCACGTATACATGATCGAACGCGAGCCTTCGATCGGCGGTCACATGGCGCAGTTCGACAAGACTTTCCCCACTCTAGATTGCGCAGCATGCATATTAACGCCGAAGATGGTATCGGTTGGTACCCATCCTCACATTACTTTATTGACGTTCAGCGAGGTCGAGAAAGTTGAAGGTTATGTCGGTAGCTTTACCGTGACTGTTCGCAAGAAAGCGCGCAAGATCAAAGAGGATCTTTGCACAGGCTGCGGTATTTGTCAGGAAAAATGCCCGAAGAAAGTAATCGACGATGTCTATGAAGCAGGCCTTGGCTATCGTAAGGCAGTTTATACACCATTCCCTCAAGCTGTGCCCAATTTCCCGGTGATGGATGTGGAGAACTGCACATATTACGAAAAAGGCACCTGCAAAGCATGTGAGAAGTTCTGCCCAACCGAGGCGATTGACTTTAACCAACAGGACGAGATTCTAACCTTCCAGGTTGGCAATATTGTGCTGGCTACGGGTTACGACTTGTTCGATGCACGCAGAGTGACGAATTATGGCTACGCACGGCTGCCCAATGTCTTTACGTCTCTTGAGATCGAACGGTTGTCGAATGCTGCCGGTCCTACAAACGGAGAGATTGTTCTGCGAGATGGCAAAACCCAGCCCAAAGCTGTGGGCATCATCCACTGCGTCGGAAGTCGTGACCGGAATTTCAACAATTATTGCTCGGTCATCTGCTGTATGCAGAGTTTGAAATTTGCTCATCTCATGCATGAACGGACGGGCGCAACAGTCTACAACTTCTATATTGACATGCGCACGCCGTATAAAGATTACGATGAATTCTATCAGCGCGTCCTCGAAGAAGGTACGTTATTTGTACGTGGCAAGGTAGCTGAAGTAACTGACGTTCCACGCATCCCTGCCGAAAAAGGAAAACTCATTATTCAGGTAGAGGACACATTAATCGGTAAACAACGCCGCATCCCTGTGGATATGGTTATTTTGTCCTCTGGCCTGGAACCACGTAAAGACTCATACGAGACAGCCAAGAAGTTCGGTATCTCCTGCTCAGCTAATGGCTGGTTCACCGAAAAGCATCCAAAACTCGACCCGGTCGCGACCATGACCGAAGGAATTTACATCGCAGGCTGCGCTCAAGGCCCGAAAGATATTCCTACCAGCGTGGCGCAAGGTGCCGCGGCTGCCGCCCGTGTACTTGGTAAGATCGAACAAAAAGAAGTGGCTTTAGAACCTGTTCGCGCCAGTGTGATCGAAGAGCGATGTTCCGGCTGTCGCATCTGCAACGGACTGTGTCCATTCAATGCCATCAGCTTCCATGAAGATCGAATGGTGACTGAGATCAACCCCGCCCTCTGTCAGGGTTGCGGCACATGCGTGGCTGCCTGCCCTGCCGGTGCAATCACGGGTACAGGCTTCACCAATGACCAGATCATGGCACAAATCGAAGGCTTGTTACTTTTGAACATCGGCCAGGAACCAGTAGCCGCATAGGAGACAAACCATGACCGATCAATTTGAACCCACCATTATTGGCTTCACCTGCAACTGGTGCTCCTACCGCGCTGCGGATCTGGCCGGCACTGCTCGAATTAAATACCCGCCGAATGTCCGTTTGATCCGATTGATGTGCTCGGGCCGTCTGGACCCGACCTTCGTCTTCAAAGCTCTAGCCAGTGGCGCGGATGGCGTCATGATTACAGGATGTCATCCAGGCGAATGTCACTATATCGAACAGAACTACAAAGCATTGCGCCGCTTTCATTTGATGAGGCGCACACTCCAGGGATTTGGACTTGAACCAACCCGCGTTCGACTGGTCTGGGCTTCAGCTGCCGAGGGAGCCAAATTCGCCAGCGAAGTCGCCTCCTTTGTCGAGGAAATCCGCTCCCTTGGCCCCTTGCATTGGGGTAAAAACAACGGAAAAGATGACGTTCAATCGCCAACACAACAATCCAAACCTGAAATTGCGGAGGTGCCCGCATGACTCCTAACGCAAAGCCTAAATTCGCAATGTACTGGGCGGCTTCCTGCGGTGGATGTGAGATCGCGGTTCTGAACATTCATGAAAAGATACTGGAAGTGGATGCCAACTTCGATATCGTCTTCTGGCCGGTTGCGATGGATGCCAAATACAAAGATGTGGAGGCGATGGAGGATGGCTCAATCCTGCTTACCCTCTTTAACGGCGGCATTCGCAACGATGAAAATGAACATATCGCTAAACTTCTACGCCGCAAGTCGAAAATTCTTGTGGCCTTTGGCTCATGCGCCAACGAAGGCTGCATACCGGGATTGGCGAATCTGAGCGACTCACGCGAACTCGTTTACACAGCCTATAACACGATCACAACTGATAACCCACATCAGATTTACCCGATGACTTCTTATGATGTGCCAGAAGGTGAAATCCACATTCCAACGATCCTGCCTGTGTTGAAAACCCTCAACCAGGTGGTCGATGTGGATTACTACATGCCCGGTTGTCCACCTGAGTCAAAACAAATTGCGGCGGTTATAGATCTCGTCATTAGCGTCCTGGAAGGCAAGGCTGAACTTCCACCGAAAGGCTCGGTCATAGGCGCGGGTAATTCCACTGTTTGCGATGAATGCAAGCGGATCCGCAATATCAAATCCATAAAATCATTTGAACGGATTTGGGGTATTGCCCCTGATTCTTCACTTTGCCTGCTTGAACAAGGGATACCATGCAACGGTCCCGCGACACGCAGTGGATGCGATGCGCGCTGTCCAGCAGCAGGAGCTCAATGCATTGGCTGTTACGGTCCTGCTGAGGACGTAGAAGATTATGGTGCGCGGCTCATCTCCTCCTTTGCATCGGTAATTGACAGTAATGATCCTGAAGAGATTGACAAAATTCTCGATGGGTTGGTTGATCCTACGGGTCAATTCTACCGGTTCAATTTAGCAGGTTCGCTTCTGAAAGCAGGCGTTCCCGCTTGGAAGAAAGAGAAGGCGTAATATGGCACAACGAATAACGATCGACCCGATCACACGCCTTGAAGGCCACGGCAAGATCGAAATCTTCCTGAATGAAGAAGGCGATGTGGCCAACACTTACTTCCAGATTCCCGAGCTGCGCGGTTTCGAACGTTTCTGCGTTGGGCGTCCTGTGGAAGAAATGCCGCTTCTCACAAACCGTATCTGCGGTGTTTGCCCTGAAGCGCATCATATGGCTGCAGCCAAAGCCGCTGATGCGGTTTATCATATCGACCCGCCGCGCACGGCCAAACTCCTACGCGAGTTGCTCTACAGCGCTTTTTATGTAACCGATCACACGACTCACTTTTATGCACTCGGTGGTCCTGATTTTGTATTAGGACCTGATGCGCCAGTTGCAGAACGCAATATCCTCGGCGTGATCCATAAGGTTGGCCTCGAAATCGGAGGCAAGGTAATTCAAGCGCGCAAGTATGGACACAACGTTGTTGAAATAATTGGTGGGCGCAAAGTCCATCCATGTACATCCATCCCTGGCGGTCTTACAAAAGGGATTACCGAAGAGCAGCGCAAAGAGATCGAAGAAATGGGTAAATGGGCAATTGAGTTTGCCCAATTCAGCCTGAAACTATTCAACGATATTGTGCTGGGTAACAAAGCCTATGTGGACCTGATCCTCGGCGATATTTACACGCACAGGACCTACTACATGGGATTGGTCGATGAGAACAATAAAACCAACTTCTACGACGGCAAAGTACGCGTGGTTGACCCGGATGGTAAAGAATTCATCAAATACCTACCAAAGGATTATGCAGAGCATATCGCAGAACATGTCGAGCCATGGACTTATCTCAAATTCCCATACCTCAAGAAGATCGGCTGGAAAGGGTTCGTCGATGGGAAGGACTCCGGCATCTACATGGCAACTCCGCTTTCCCGTTTGAATGCTTCAGATGGCATGGCTACTCCGCGTGCACAGGAAGAATACGAACGATTTTATTCAACGTTAGGCGGTAAACCGGTTCATCAGCGACTCGCCACTCACTGGGCACGTCTCATCGAATTACTCTATGCAGCCGAACGCTGGGTGGAACTTGCCACGGATCCGGAAGTTACTTCTGCAAACTTTCACGCAATTCCTACAGAGAAACCGACCGAGGGTGTAGGCATCGTCGAGGCACCTCGCGGTACTTTGACCCACCATTATGTCACCGATGAACGCGGAGTGATCACCAAGGTGAATCTGGTGGTCGGCACTACCAATAACTATGCACCGATGAGCATGTCTATCAATAAAGCTGCCAGGAGTTTGATCAAGAAGGGCACCATGGTTACAGAGGGAATGCTAAATATGGTCGAGATGGCCTTCCGCGCTTATGATCCATGCTTCGGTTGCGCAACCCACTCCTTGCCAGGACAAATGCCACTCCAGGTAACCATCCATGACTCTCAAGGGAATCCGTTAAAGGTGTTAAGACAATATTGTTGAGATGAAAACGCTTGTGATCGGTCTCGGAAATCCTATTCTGGGTGATGATGGCGTAGGCTGGAAGGTAATCGAACACCTTACTCAGATTCTGGATTCCCGAACTTCCATCGAGTTAGATTGCCTCTCAACAGGCGGACTCAGCCTCATGGAGCGTATGCTCGGTTTTGAGCGGGTCATCATCATCGATTCAATCGAAACCGGCCAATGTCCTGAAGGTAGTGTTAAGGCCTTCCCACTCGCTGCACTTGAAAATCCAAGAATGGGTCATTCGGCTTCAACTCACGATACATCCCTGATGACTGCTTTACAAACGGCTCAAACCATGGGCATGAAGGTTCCGTCCCGCGTTCATGTGGTCGCGATCGAGGCTAAAAATGTATATGATTTTTCAGAAAGCCTCACGCCCTTGGTAAGCCATGCGGTTCCAATTGCCGCACAAAAGGTCTTGCAATTGCTTAAAGAAGAAGTGACTTGATTACTGTTCATTACAAATATTTCTCCCCGTGATGCATTTTAGATCTTCGATCTAGTATTTTTTAAAAAATCCCCGTCACTTGTATGTGACGGGGATTTACTTTATCATTCGCTGGTCATAATGAATTGTGGTTTCATCTCGAAGTTTTCATACTTCGGACGATATCGATCTGTGTCATAGAATTGCTCAACATTGACCACTTTCTTGGTTGCCGTAACTACGTCCAGTGACATGTTGTCGTAGCGACCGTTTTTCAAAACAACCAATCGCCCGTGTTCACCTTTGAGAAGCAGGTCGAGCGCCAGGTTGCCAAATGCCATAGGGACTATTGAATCTATGGCATCCGGATCACCGCCGCGTACCATATAACCTAGTTTCTGATCGACTACATCTACAGTTTTGCCTCCGTTGAATTTCGGCGATACCGCCTTCATCGTCGCGGCAACTGCATCACCGATACCGCCCAATTTTGCATGACCATAAGCATCAGTAGTATGGTCCGTAAAATGCATATCACCTCCCTCAAACGTCGCCCCTTCTGAAACGAGGGCGATCGAATAGTGGCTGGGATTCCGTTCACGATCCTTGCTCATCAGATCAGTGAGATGCTCAATACTGAACTTGAATTCCGGTATTACACAACGATTAGCAGCACCGGCCATCGTGGGAAGCATTGCTGTAAAGCCTGCGTAACGGCCAAAGACCTCCAAAACAAGGAAGCGTTCATGCGAGCCTGCGATGGTGCGCAGGCTATTCGTCAAGGCAATCGTGCGTGTAATGCAAGTGCTGAAACCGATGCAGTAATCCGTACCCGGCACATCATTGTCCATCGTTTTCGGAATGGCAACGGTTTTAAAGCCTTCCTTATAAAGGCGAACCGCATAACTCAACGTATCATCGCCCCCGATAGGCACCAGAAAATCCACACCCATGAAATCAAGGTTTTTTAGAACCTCAGATGTAATATCATTTCGCTCAGCATTGAACATATCCTTTAAATGCTCGGGAACGTCCGCTTTTTTTATCTTACTTGGATTTGTTCGCGAAGTGTGCAGAAACGTCCCGCCAGTGCGGCCTGCCCGGTTGACGATTTCCTCGGTCAATTCCCTGAAATTATTGTCGTTATCCGCATCTTTTTCACGAATAACATCCACTAATCCTCCCCAGCCACGTCGGATACCGATAACACGATAGCCTTCACGCAAGGCACGGATCGTTACCGCGCGGATGGCCGGATTTAACCCCGGCACATCACCCCCACCTGTCAAAATGCCGATGGTACGCGCTTTCTTAACCATACAACCCTCCGATTAATAGAATTAAGTGCTCTTAAAATTATACGCCCGGATATAACTACTGAGAAGTTGACTATGTAAACAGCTTTTATGACAAGAGTCATAAGTATTCATTTCCATTCCCTACAGGGAGATGGTATTAAAAAGATTATTTAGACACATTTTAATAATTCTTATATTTTATACAGGATAAGCTTTTCCAAATTCAGCAATAATATTATCAAACAAGTCATCCATATTATTATCGATTGTCCGGAATTGTGGGTGTGACTCATGCCAGGCTATGGACTTCCGAAGGCCTTCTGCCCAACTTACTTCACATTTAAAGTCAGGGACGAATTGTTTAATCTTGCTATTGTCAAAAACAACACTGTTGATTTTATCTCCGATGAGACTGCCTACGGCATCCGGCCAGTATGCCGTTATTAAGTCTGCAGGGATGTGGAAGATCTTTGGTTCGATTCCAAGTGCGTTAAACGCTTCAAGATAAATTTGATCCCACGTCAATACTTCATCGGATGTAATCTGAAAGGTTTCGCCTCTGGCCTTTGGGTTGCCAAGCAACCCGATAAGCCCTTTTGCGAAATCAGAATTCCAGGTCAGCACCCAGAGTGAAGTACCATCACCGGGAATAATAATCTTCTTTCCATGAATCATCCGATCTATAATAGTCCATGGATGCTGCCAACTACCCACGCAAAAAGGGATTTGCGACGGACCGTATGTGAGTGAAGGCCGGATGATCGTGATCGGAAACCCATCTTCCGTATATGCCTTCACCAACCGTTTTTCACAAGCAATCTTATCGCGGGAATATTGCCAAAAAGGGTTTTCAAGCGGCGTCGTCTCGGTTATTAGATAATTCTTCGGCGGTTTTTGATAAGCCGATGCAGAACTGATAAAGACGAATTGTTCAGTCTTGTCGCGAAACAAGGCTAGATCGCGGTCGATGTCTTCAACAGTGTAAGCGATGAAATCTACGACTGCATCAAAATGCTGGTTAGCTAAAATTCCCGAAAGATTAGAGAGCCCCGCATGGATATCACTTTTAAGCAAAAAGGCGCCCTCTGGAATATTATGCTTTTTTGAATTGGAACGATTTAGAATGACAAGGTCATGTCCCTGTGCGACTGTTAGTTCGGAGCATGCGGAGCTTATCAATCCTGTCCCACCGATAAATAGGAATTTCATCAGCCTTCTCCTAATTCGGGTACAGGATCGGGAGAAAGGTGGCGCCGAGAGTAAAGACCTTCGACCCAAAAGAAGATCAGACCAACCCAGACGAGACCGAAACCGATAAGTCGGTCGTGTGTAAAGGGTTCCTTATAAAGCAACACGCCCAGAAGGAATTGCATGGTGGGGTTGACATATTGCAATATACCGAGAGTCGTAAGCGGGACGCGCGGCGCGGCATAAGAAAAAAATAAAAGTGGTACGGTTGTTACCAGTCCCGCTCCGACCATCATCCAATTGGCTTGGAGACTGCTGTGCATGAAGGCACCCTGCCCTTTAAATTCGCTAAACATAAGGAAAGCTAGAGCAGGCAGGAACAACAATCCCGTTTCAAGTGTGAGGCCATACAACGAGCTAAGCGGCGCAGTCTTTTTGATAAGTCCGTAAAGACCGAAGGAGAAGGCCAGGGTTAGGGCGATCCAAGGAAGCGAACCGTATGTGAATGTGAGATAGAGCACTCCCAATCCGGCCAATCCTATGGGAAGCCATTGTACAAGGCGCAGGCGTTCCCGAAAGAAGATCACACCCAACAGAACGCTGAACAATGGATTGATGTAATAACCAAGACTGGTTTCAACTACAAACCCGTTATTAACCGCCCAAACATAAGTGAACCAATTAATACTTATCAATACCGCTGCAACAAGATAAATTTGTACCGTTTTTGACGCGAAGGCGACTTTACGGAATGCCGACCCTTGGCGGGTAACGAGAATGACCAGCAGGAGCAAAATAAACGACCAGCCAATACGATGGCCTATCAATTGCAAAGCTGGAATAGTCTCCAATTGTTTCCAATAGAGCGGAAAGAGACCCCACATCAAATATGCAATGATAGCGTATAGAATGCCTTTTTTATCCATTCTTCTCCGTGGAACGAAAGGAGTATACACTGAATTCGAAATAGAAAAACTCCGCCACATCTTCCGTCTGACGGAGGAATTCCTCAATCAAGATAATTTTCGATCAAAACTCGTCGATGTTCTGGCGCCCCGCAAAGCCCGCTTCGATCTCATGCCAAAATTCGATTCTACCTTCGCCATATTTCCAGCATAGATAGACTTCGTGATCTTTTCGCCAAGCGGGAAAATCCAATAGTCCCGTATTGATATCCTTGACCTGTGCCCCTGTGGCAAGGATGCGATGCAGAAGATCATCCAGCCGCTGAAAGTCTTTCACCAATTTGCTCAATGTAGGGTTGCCGCCATTCCCTGCCGAACGTTCTATCGCCGGCCAAATCTCAGGCTGGTGCGCCATGATGTTGCTGCGCAGGGATTGTATTTCTTCCATCATGGGGCGGATGATTTCCAAGGCAGAATTTGCCTCTTCCAGACTGAAATAATGTGGCTTCATATATTTAATAATATGAAATTCAATTTCCGATGTTCTCAAATACGCAGTATCGCCTCATGTTTTCAATGCTGCTGCTTCTTTGAGTTGCGAACCGATGATGAGGCAGATTAACATTAATCCAATCAGCACTAAAAGCGGAATTGTCATAGAGCCGGTATCCGGTGCTTTAAAAGCGTCCATACCAAGGATGAAGAGAATGCCGGAAATCTGCCCCATCAAGATCACCATTCCATTCGATGTGCCTTCCGGTGCGGGATATGTGATCTCCGCTGCATACTGGAATCCAATAGGGCCTGCACTCAACAAGAAAAATCCAAATATGAACGAGAAAGTCAACAGCAAAGCATAACCGGTCACATAAGTGATACCGGCCAGTCCAACAGCTGCACCGAACACTGCAATAAGCAAAAAGGGTACACGCTTGCGATAATGATCAGAAAGCAACGGGAGGATAACTGCCCCAAGTATTCCACCGAAGATCATAATGCCCCCGGCATCACCAGCTTGTACGGCAGAAAAACCGCGTGGTGCAATAACTTGCTCGATCCAGGTTGTAATCGCATTAAAAGCGCCAAGGCCAACAAAGAAAATGATCAATAAAATAATAAAGTCGTGTTGACGTATCATCTTGTTCAAACCGTCCAACACTAACGAACGGGCTTCCTGGTCAGGCGGGCATGGAGGTGAAGGCGGGCGTTCCCGGGCAAATAAGAAGAAGATTATCATCGCGACCGCAGACGCAATTCCATAGATCATGAGCATCCCGTTGATTTGGTAATTTTGTGTCAGATAGGGCGTCAGGGCCAAGCCAACGAGGATACCTAGATAGATTGCCAGAGAACCGATCCCGCTCGCGGTCGCACGTTCCTTCATCGGGAACCAACGTGCTGCAATTGTTGTGACCGCATTGAGGATAAACGGCTGTCCGATCGCGATCGCGATCTGAGCCACTAATACCCAGGTGTAATTCGTTGCGACCAGACCACGTACCAATCCAAAGACACCCGTTAATACTGCACCGATACCTATGCCGACCCGAAGACCATATGTATCTATCACCCACGAAGCCGGGAAGGAAACAAAGATAAACACAACCATAAAGCTCAACGAAAGAAGGCCAATACTCAGGTCCGAAACCCCATAAAACTTCATCGCGTCGGTGGTGACCGCTGCAAACGTAATCCACAGGAGCTGATTGACTGCAATAATTGCCATAAAAGCCAGCAGTACGACCCAGCGGTATCCGTACACTTTGAAATCATTCTGTGCCATTGTATGCCTCCGATGTTTTTTTGCTTGTTCAAACCCCCTCAGAGTATACCTCGTTGCGCTGAATCCTTTAATTCATTTTATTTTGGAATTTTTTCAAACTCTGAACCTTTGGATTTGTAAATTGGTTAAAAATAATAAAAAATGTCGAGTCCCAGATATTTTCTGAAATCTCTTTATATATATTCTTTTCGATGCACAAAATCAACTTCAAGCCGACATATTCTCCTAAACTTTTATCCTCCGCAGCCTCAAGCTATTGCTGACCACAAACACACTACTGAAGGCCATCGCACCGGCTGCGATCATAGGGTTCAACAGTCCAAATGCTGCGGCGGGGATCAGTATCACATTATAAAAGAATGCCCAGAAAAGGTTTTGCTTGATCGTTCCGAGCGTCCTGCGTGAGAGTGTGATGGCGCGTGCAACACCACGCAGGTCGCCACTCATCAGGGTCACAGGCGCAGCAGCGATTGCCACATCGGTTCCAGTACCAATCGCGATACCGACATCAGCTTGCGCCAAGGCCGGCGCATCATTGATACCGTCACCGACCATCGCTATGATATTCGGGATCTGGGAATCGGGAGGCGGAGCCTGAAGTTTCCTGACTTCCGCGGATTTCCCCTCCGGCAACACTTCTGCAAGAATGACATCAATGCCTACTTTTTGAGCAATCGCTTCCGCAGTTTTTCGGTTGTCCCCCGTTATCATTGCCACCTTCAACCGCATGCAATGCAGCTCTTCAATCGCAGCTTGCGAACCATTTTTGACGGTATCCGCTACAGCTATCAAGCCTGCAACCTGCCCGTCGATCGCGACCAACATGGCAGTCTTGGCTTCCGATTGCAGACGAGTGATCTCGATTTCGATACTGTTCAAGACGTAACCGCGCGACTCCATCATACGTAGATTGCCAACAACCACGCTTCGTCCTTCGACCTCGGCCTCGACGCCGTGTCCCGTTTCTGCTTTAAACCCTGATATCTCGCTCAAAACCAAACCACGATTGGTCGCTTCAGCCCATATGGCTTCTCCAAGCGGATGTTCACTACCTTTTTCCACAGAGGCCGATAAGCAAAGCAACTCATTTTCCGTTATACGGGAATCATGAATTATGTTCGAAGGAGTCTTATAGTCTCCGATCACCGATCCCACAATTACTATGTCGGTCACTGCCGGTTGTCCTTTAGTAATCGTTCCGGTTTTATCTAAGACAACCACAGAAACTTTACCGAGGCGTTCCAAAGCTTCGCTGTTGCGGAACAACACGCCCAACTCTGCGCCTTTGCCAGTTCCAACCATTACAGCGGTCGGTGTTGCCAGACCCATCGCACAAGGGCAGGCGATCACCAGGACCGCCACCATATCTATCAGGGCAACTGTGAAATCGTGTCCGCCCATGGCCGCCGGAACAATGAAATACCAGGCAGAAAAGGTTATCAGCGCGATGGCAATTACAATCGGAACGAACACTTCCGAGACCCGGTCTGCAAGTTTTTGAATCGGCGCTTTGCTGCCCTGTGCATCTTCAACCAGTTTGATGATCTGGGCCAGCGCTGTCTCCTTTCCGACCTTTGTTGCCTCAAACTTGAGCAAGCCAAGTTTGTTCAATGTGGCGCCGATGACCGGGTCGCCGGGTCCTTTTTCAACCGGCAGGGACTCGCCTGTCAGCATCGATTCGTCCAACGCAGATCGACCTTCAATCACTACACCGTCCACCGGGATCTTCTCACCGGGACGTACAAGAACAACGTCACCTGCATATACGTCATCCACAGGGACATCCAATTCAAGTCCAGCGCGAACGACGTGCGCCGTTTTAGCACGCAGTCCCATTAACTTCTTGATCGCCTCAGAGGTGTGCCCTTTGGCGCGCGCTTCCAAGAATTTACCGAGACGGATCAATGTGATAATCACCGCTGCCGTCTCAAAATAGACAGGCCCTATAATGAGACCCAGAGTGACAAAAATTGAATAAAAATACGCAACCGATGAACCCATGGCGATGAGTACATCCATATTGGCTGAGCCGCCCCGTAAGGATTTGTAAGCGCCGATATAATACTGCCAGCCCACATAGAATTGCACAGGCGTCGCCAGCATCAACATAAACCAGTTAACCCACGGTTGTGATTCAGCCATACTACCGGGCAGGGATGACATAACATAAAAGGAAGCGGGCAGGAGGCTAAAGTCGCGAAGCATTGAAAACAAAAACAAAGGAATGGTGAATAGCAAACCGGTGACCAGCAATTGGCGCTGATGGTCGATCTCATGCTGACGGGCGTTGGCCTCCGCATCTTCTGCGTCGCCACCCAATTCCAGGGCTTCAAAACCGGCTTTCGCCACGGCCTGCCGGATCTCAGCCTGACTCACAATCGTCGGTACGTACTTTATGAGTGCATGTTCCGTTGTGAGATTGACTTGAGCATCAAGTACACCTTCGACTTTCAGAAGACCTTTCTCAAGACGGCGTGCGTCGTTACTGTCAGCAAGGCGTTTTATGGTGAGGTCGGCCTCGCCAGTGGCAATACCATATCCGGCACGTACGACGCGACCAATCATATCGCCCAGCCCCGCCAGGGAAGGGTCATATTGAACAAGGGCGCGTTCGGACGACAGGTTCACCACCGCCGTTTGCACACCATCGACCTTCTTTAGATTACGCTCGATGGTTGTGACGCAATTGGCACAATACATGCCAGTTATAGGTAACGTTAATTGTTTTGTTTCAGGCATAATCATCTCGCCAATCTACCGATATATGGAATGCAACATTCATCACATAACCCGAGAATTTTCTGCTAAAGGAACTCTGTGGACTGCACCTATCAACGATATCAGGATCTACATCGCGACAGGATATTCGATCTCCGCCAGCAAGGCTTTGATCTTGTTTTCACTTGCCGGTGCATCAAAAGCAACTGTGACATTCTTGGTGTCGATTTCGGCTTTTACCGATTTGACACCTTCCAGCTCACCCACTTCCATCTCAATAGTGTGGGTGCAGTGCATACAATGGATCGCGGGGATAGTATAAGTAACGGTGGTCATTTTATTAGCTCCTTAAGGTTGGGTTTGATCATTTACCGAGCGCCATTTTTACAGCATCGTACGCATTTACGATGCCATACCCGTAGGCATTATTGGGCTTAAAACCGGTGAAACATTCACCCGGAGGTACCGCACCTGAATAAGGTGTTGCAGTCTGTGTCAGGATTTGTTGTGTGCGATCTATATCGCCGATCAATTGTGAATTTGCCGACCACATCAATGCCACCACACCCACCAGGTGTGGCCCGGCCATGGACGTACCCGATTCAGGGCCATATGTTCCGTTCGGGAGCGACGAGAAAACATCAACTCCAGGAGCAGAAATATCAGGTTTGATGCGATTAGAGCCGTCTATAGTCACCGGTCCACGACTGCTAAAAGGAGCCAGGTTCCCGCCCTGATCTACTGCACCAACCGAAAATACCGAATCATAAATTGCCAGAGGATTGTCTAAGGTGGCACATACAGGTCCATCGTTACCAGCCGAAGCAACTGTAAAGATTCCGGCCGCTTTTAATGCAGCTACTGCAGGTCGCAGGGATCCGGCATCACAACCTTCAAGCATTGGACAACCCCATGAATTGTTGAGCACATCTGCAGCGCGCAGCGGGTCACCATCCTTGAATGGATCACCATTGTGTGGAAACGGAGCCAGCATAAACTGCATGCAGTCCAGATAGAACCCCATGTTACCCAGATTGCGTTCAAGGTTAACACAGGCCATCCATTTAGCCCCTGGCGCTACTCCAATTCCACCACTGCCAAGTACGATCCCTAATGTATGCGTTCCATGTCCCTCTTGATCGTTGGGAGCCTTTGAATTTGTCCACGGATCGTACCAGTTGTAATCGTCCCCCTGTGTCAATCCGCGATAAGAACCTTTCAAGGCCGGATGCCCCTCATCAACACCGGTATCGGATTGTCCAACCACGATTCCATTGCCCGTAGCACCAAAATCCTTCCAGACCCTATCCGCGCCGATCATGGTTATATTCCAACCTGGATCTTCCTGCACGGAGGTGAAGTCACCGCTCATCGGCGGGCTAAGCTGTGGAATCGGTCTCAACCGCGGGCTAGGAATTATTCGATCCACTTCCGGACGGTTGAGCAAATACAAACGTATAAGTGCACTTCCATCCACTTCCATGGCGTTGACCATGTAATAAGGTGTGTAATTGATCCTATACCGATCCAAGGTCCGTCGTAGGCCGGCTTGAGAGGAGTTGGCATTATCTGTCAATGTCTTGTAAACAAAAGTCCTTCGTTCACCAAGGTCCTTGATCTGAGTTGCCTGAGAAAGATCTGCTTGATTTTTGAGAATAACAAAGAGGCGATCACCGTAAAAGCCATGCTGGCCAAAGAAACCGAAAACAAAAATAGCCAGCGCCCAGGTAAAGATGGAAGCAATGAGCGGATTGAATATCGGGTGTGGCATCCACTTTGGTCCGAGCCAAACCACAAGGCTGATCAAGAGACCGAGTCCCATCATCAAGAAAGACGCCTTCATGGCCCATGGTAACAAATCACCAAGCACGATGGTTAATTCAGTCGGGTCAATGAAAATCAATGGTGCGGCAGCTAAAAGACCAATACCAATGCTCATTGCTGCAGTCGAGGAGGCAATATCTACGAGCGCGAAGCCAAATATTGGCACGACGACGATCAACAGCAATTGACCACCGTCGTAACCAAAAGAAGAAGCCAGAATGGCGATCAGGACCCCAATGGAAAGCCCGTTGAGAAACCTGTTGCTATTAGAGGTGACGACCAGGCTCGCGGACAGCAAACCAAACGCCAGCCCAGCAAGTAAATTTAATATGATGTCGGTCCCGGAACCCAACGCACCCCATAGAAGGAAAGGCCAGATTGCAAGCGGAACGATGGCGAGAGCAATAAATGAACGCTTATCGAATCGAAAGTCACGCTTGCGTATTATTAATAGTGCCACCCCGCCGATCACACCTATGAGAATTTGCAGAAAAGCGCCCGCTTGATCGTTATTTGGACCAAGGAACCGCAACACTAACGCGGGCAGGATTATGAGGCTTGCGATCAACCATGTTTGATAGATCGGGCGAAAAATACTTTTTGAAGCCGCAACTGCGATCCCACAAACCAATGCAAGAATGAAAGCTTGAGCGAGGAACCAGACGATCCCCGCCCTGCTTAAAAAAGCGAAGCTTTCAGTTTCAATTGCACTTTGTTCTAAAAACCAGGCAATCGATTGTCCTACAAATATAAAAGCGGATATAGCAAGCCCAGCAATGATAAAGAGTATGACAGCGCCTCTTGAAGCCTTGTTTGTTGTTTCGAGCATCATGAGGTATTCCTTTAAACCTTTGTGGACATTTCAAAAACTTCAGTGATCTCTTTGAGTACACGTTCCCGCTCTTTAGGATTATTGCCCTGAATGGCAGTTGTTACACAAGAATTCAAATGATTCTCCAATATTTGTGTACTGACCTTGTTGAGAGCCGATTCAACCGCCTGGATCTGTCGGATAATGTCAATACAATAGGTATCCTCTTCAACCATGCGAATCACGCCTCGCAAATGACCTTCGATGGTTTTTAATCGCCGGAGAGTGTTTTCGTTTTCCATATATTCCTCTAAGTTACTTAGACTGTCCATACCCATTACCTCTTACCCCCCCCCAGGGGGGATGGGTATATATATAATACGACCGGTAAACCGAAGTTGTCAAGGATGAATGTAATTATTTTAAGATTTCTACAGTGAACATTAGTAACCTACATCACTCTAAGAAGCCGAAAGTGAAAAGGCTGAACTACTTAATAAAAGGATCGAATGGGACTTGAATTGGAAATCTGACTGTAACTTCATCGGTAAGTGGACAAGACTTTTTATAGAAATGATGTTCTGGTTATAAGCATTAAAGTGACTAGAATATATTTCGAATACCCTTTATTTGCCTTGGTTGCTGTCCTGATTCGTTTCACCCAGTATTCGTAGGTTTTACGGTGGTGTTGCGACGAGTATCGCTTTACAGATAATCCTATAATTAAATAATTGAACAAGGAGGTATGGATATGAAAACGATCTCGATTCTGCTCGCTTTGGTAAATTCCCTGGCTGCAAGCCTCGTGGTCGCGGCGTCTTTGCCAGCAATTCAAATCCTGCGACCAGCATCGTCGTTATGGAGTGTAACCAAGGTTACGGCGAGCATAGCTGTGATCACTGCGGGGATCCTCACATGGATCGCTGTGGCACGCACAAAGACCAGCCCAAACCTAGTCCTGGTGACTGGACTATTCCTTGTGGCAATCGGTACCGCTTCGGCAGTGTGGACGATCCATCTGGCCCTTGTCAGCGGGGCCATCAAGGATCATATGTTTCTATATGGAGGGAGCCTGATGGCACAGGGCACTGCGTGCATTTGGAACCTGTTGCCTACAGGAAGAACGATATCCGGAATTTAATACATCTTGAACTGTGGTATACTATATTCAACAGTTAGAAATTGGATAACTGGTTTTGTGTGGTGTATCTGCCGCCGACCCTGTTATGGGCTGGCGGCCTTTCTTTTACCGGTCAAACCGGAGAAAGCAGTATTAAAATGGACGTCAAGTTGTATGTTGGAAATCTGGCCAAGTCAACCACCGAAGATGAATTGAAAACCTTGTTCATGCAAACAGGACCTGTTGCTCTCGTCGAGGTGATCAAAGACCGTGACAGCGGCCAATCCAAAGGCTTTGCCTTTATCACATTGAACGACCAAGCACAGGCAGATAATGCCATTTCCAAGTTCAATGGTTTTTCCATGGGCGGCAATGAATTGAAAGTCAATATTGCTAAACCGAAAGTAGAGCGCAGTGGCGCCAGCAGCCGCTAATCCAATTAGGATTTACAAACCCCGCCTGGAAGCGGGGTTTTTTTATATAGATCAATTTGCAACGTTGTCTATAATGGACTGTGATACACTCTATCTAACAGTTTGAATAAGATAACTGGTCTTGTGTGGTGTCTTAGCCGCCTACCCCGTTACGGGCTGGCGGTTTTTCTTTTACCGGCAATACCGGAGAAAGCTGTGATAATAATGGATGTCATGTTGTATATAAGAAACCTATCCAAGTCGACCACCGAGGACGATCTTAAGACCTTGTTTACACAGGCAGGAGAAGTCACATCCGTTAAGGTCATGAAAAACCAAAACCGAACTGAGTCCCGAGGTTTTGCCTTCTTAACCATGAGTGCGCAAAGCGAAGCCGATAATGCGGTCAGCAAGTTCAATTTTTATTCATTGAGTGACCACGAGTTGAAAGTAAATCTGGTTAAACCCAGGCTACAGCGTGGAGTTTAACGACCAATCATTGAACACTAGCACAATGATGCAACCCCGCCTAAAGGCGGGGTTTCTTTTAGAGGGCTATAATCGCTAATAATTCAAATTCTGGAGGGATTATGAAAATCCTTGCTATGGAAAAAGAGACTCCAGGTGTAAAACCGGAGCAGTTTATCCCATATCTCGAACACGAAGCAAGGCGGGTCTGGGCATTATATCAAGATGGCCTCATCCGAGAATCATATTTTCGTCAGGACCGATCACAAGCAGTTTTGATATTGGAATGTACAAACACGGAAGAAGCATGTCAGGCGTTGGATAGCATGCCCCTGGTCCAAGCTGGGCTAATCACGTTCGATTTGATTCCACTGATTCCCTACCCGGGATTTTCACGACTGTTTGTCAAAATTTGAATTTGTTCAGCTGCATACCCTGATTATCTTATCGCATTCTTATATGCAATAAGATGGTATATGGTATTAATTTCCGCTATACTAGGCCACAATCACGGATAAAAGGCGCAACACTTTGGACCTACATCAAACCATTCATTTACTTGGTGACCTGCTCGGTCAGGTCATCTCGGACCTCGAATCACAATCCATCTTTGAAACCGAGGAATATATCCGCGCAGATGCCAAGGCACGGCGGAGTGGGGACCGAGAAGCAGAAAAGCGATTAGAAGAAAAAGTTGCTTCCTTGCAAATCGATGAAGCCCGAGCGGTGGCTGCTGCGTTCGCAGCTTATTTTGACCTTGTTAATTTAGCCGAAGACGATCACCGTGTCCAACTCCTGCACCGGCGGCAGGACAGGAAATATCCGGAACCGATCGACGAATCCATTGGGGAGGCGATTTCATTGCTTAAAAGTCGCGGTGTAACGCGCGACCAAATGTCCACCTTACTTGAAAAACTTTCCATCGAACTGGTTCTCACCGCGCATCCCACCGAAGCCCGGCGACGTACGGTTCTTTCGAAGATCGAACATCTCGCCAAATTATTAAAACAGATCAGCGATCAGGAACCCTCTACACGCGAACGCGATCAGATCCTCGCCGCATTACGTAGTGAGATCTCAGCCTTGTGGCTGACCGAACGGACACGTGTCATCCAATTGCCAGTGACCGATGAAGTGCTTACGGGTTTGTACTTCGTCGAATCTTTTTTTTGGAAAGCGATCCCTGCTATCTACGATGATCTTGATAACGCTTTGCAACTTCATTATCCCGGTTTGCATCCTTCCCCTGCCTGGATGCGATTGGCTTCCTGGATCGGTGGTGATCGAGACGGCAATCCCAACGTGACCATGGAGGTAACTGCCGAGACCCTCCACTTGCATCATGGTTTGATGGTTGAAATTCACCGCCGTAGTTTGCATGAATTAGCCCGGCAGTTAAGCGTAAGTTCGCGACGGATACCCCCCCCTTCCGAGTTAACCGAATGGTTCAATAAACACCGTCCTTTGCATCCACATGTTCCGTATATAGAAGAACGCTATGCGATTGAACCGTATCGGCTGGTGCTTTCTCTTCTGGCAGCCGATCTTGCTAAAGCCTCGCAGTTAGATATGAAATCCAATCTGCTCCAGCGAAACCCAAACCAGGCTCATCTCGATCTGAATGACCTAATTGAACCGATTGAGATCATTGCCTCGTCTTTGCCGGCCGAGCTTGTACAATACGAACTAGAGACTGCTCTTCACCAATTGCATATCTTTGGTTTGCATGCTGCGCGGCTTGACCTTCGTGAAGATTCGGGACGATTAAATTCTGCTTTGAGCGAGATTCTAAGTGCGCTCAAGATTGAATCCAACTTTGAAAACCTTTCCGCTCAAGAAAGATCCCACCTCCTTGCCCGGCTGATCGATCAGCCCTCACCGAAGTTATCCGCTCATCCAGGCGTGACAGCCACCACCGCCGAGACCTGGGCCCTTTTCCAACTCATAGCGCGTGTATGCGATGTGTATGGGAGCGAAATGCTTGGGACGATTGTTATCTCAAATACTCATTCCGAAGCGGATGTGCTGACTGTTTTGCTGCTGGCGCGTTGGGCGGGCTGCAAATATGTTCCACCCATCACTCCGCTTTTTGAATCCATTCGGGACTTGAAGGAAGCACCGGATATTTTAAAATCGCTATTCAATTCCGAACTTTATCTTGGTCATCTAAAGACACAAAACAACGAGCAAATGGTGATGATAGGCTACTCCGATAGTAACAAAGACGGTGGGTATTTGATGGCAAATTGGGCACTCTATCAGGCACAGGCAGAGATCACCCGGGTAGCGGAAGCCTATAACATTACTTTAACCATCTTCCACGGCCGCGGTGGTACCACGGCCCGCGGTGGAGGGCCGGCAAACCAGGCCATTCGTGCTCAACCTCCGGGCAGTATTCAAGGTCGGTTCCGCCAGACCGAACAGGGCGAAATCATTGCATCGCGTTACGCCAACCCGGATCTCGCCCACCGCCATCTCGAACAAATCGCCAGCGCTGTCTTGTTATCTTCTTTTCCCGAGGAGGAACAGACAAAAATTCCTTCCAACTGGGTGATCGCGATTGAAAAGATGTCTTTGGTTGCTCTACAAGCCTATCGTGATCTGGTTTATGAAAACCCTGGTTTCTATGATTTCTGGCAATCGGCCACACCCATTGATGAAATAAAGCGTTTGCAAATTGGCTCACGGCCGGCCTCGCGGACGTCAAGCAGCGCTGTGGGACAAATTCGCGCCATACCGTGGGTCTTCTCCTGGATGCAAAGCCGCTTCAACCTGCCGAGTTGGTATAGCCTTGGCACAGGACTCGAATCATTTTCAGACCGCGTCATGCTGAGGGAGATGTATGACGGCTGGCCCTTCTTTAAAAATTTGCTCGACAACACTGAGATTTCCCTGATCAAGGCAGACATGGACATCGCCGCCCTATATGTTGAACTGGTTCCGGATCAAATAATGGGTAAAAAGATTTTCTCAGACATCCGAAAGGAATATGAACGTACGCGCGCCTCTGTCCTATCCATCAGCGGACATACTGCTCTGCTTGAATTGGATCCAATAACCCAGAATGCGGTCGATCTACGAAACCCCTACATAGATCCGTTAAATTACATTCAAGTCGATGTGCTTCGACGATTACGCATCCTAGCCAACCAGGATGGTCCTGAGGCAACAGCCCTCCGCGAAGTGATGGCAATAACTATTAATGGGATCGCAGCCGCACTTAAAAATACCGGATGACAATCACAAACCAATCCACAAATCGAAAAATCAACCAACATGACATTTTCAACAACGAATCCAAAACCTGTCCGACCGTTGGTGCTTACCACGGCATACTACCTCGCATTTATTATATTGGGGCTTACCACCGCCGTAGAGGGTCCGAGCCTGCCCACCCTGGCGAGACACACTTCCAGCGGCCTTAATCAAATTAGTCTGATCTTTGTCTTAGGTGCTTTCGGTTATTTGCTCGGTTCAATCATCGGAGGCAGGGCTTATGACAAACTCCCAGGTCACCGCTTTATTGCCGGTACTTTAACCTTGATGGTTGCAGCTACGTTCATTTTCCCGCTAGCATCCACGTTGTGGGTGCTGTTGCTAGCCGCCCTGATCAAGGGCCTGTGCAGCGGAGCTGTGGACGTCGGCTGTAATACACTTTTACAATGGGTTCATAAAGAGAAAGTCGGGCCATTCATGAACGGTTTGCACTTCTTCTTTGGCCTTGGTGCATTTTTCTCGCCCATTTTACTGGCTGAGATCATTTCTGCCACGCATGAAATCTACTGGAGTTTTTGGATCATCGCTTTACTGATCATCCCTTTAGCTGTCTGGTTTTGGTTCCTGCCCGAACCACCAGTACAAACCAACAAGGAACAAATTAACCATTCCCCCATTCCTTTTGTACGAGTGCTACTGATCGTTCTGGCATTCGTTCTCTACGTGGGAGCCGAAGTGGGGTTTGCAAACTGGATCTATACCTATGCGGTTACGCTTAAACTGGCAACCACAATCACAGCGGCATATTTGACCTCGGCTTTTTGGGGATTATTCACGATCGGGAGATTACTCGGCATCTGGATCTCGACCCGAGTTAAGTCCAAGACGATTCTTTTTATCGATCTGGCCTGCTGTCTCGCCAGTCTCGGTTTGATCATAATTGGAAGGGAGTCGGCGCCTCTGCTGTGGGCGGGCAGTCTCGGGCTGGGTATTTCGATGGCATCCATTTTCCCCACAATAATGATGCTGGCGAGCGAGAATATGAAGATCAGCGGGACGATCACCGGATGGTTTCTGGTTGGAGGTGGAGCCGGTGGCATGCTGCTCCCCTGGCTGATCGGCCAGGCTTTCACCCTATCAGGACCTTATGCAATGATGACGATCATCTTTTCCGACCTGATTCTTAACGTATTGATCCTAGCGATCTTTATCCGTGGCATCCGACCTGCTGCTGTAGTGATTTCCCAAGCATAAATTAAAACAGCTCGCACGCCAGACTTAAGTAAGCAGACAGAGGAGAACAACAATGAAAGATGGAAAATGTCGAATTTGTGGTTCAAGAGATGTCATGGCCGACATCGAGATCCGTGACAATGGCAGGAGCGGTTCTCACCCTCTGCGGGTTGTGGTAGAAGAACCCGAACCACCGAAGCATGGTCGCATCTGGGTACAAGAACAGTCAACGGGAGATTTGCGCGCCTGGATTTGTGCAAAATGTGGCTATACTGAACTTTTTACAAACAATATCGATAGACTTTACGAATCTTATAAAAAGAGTCATTGATAATAATATTTACTAATCCTGCAATTAAGGCAGGATTAGTAACATTCAAATAAACTTGGGAATCCTATTCATCCCCAAAGGAAATACCGATACCACGTGCCGTGTTCACGGCATCACCTTTCAAGTCAACGCGCTTAGGCACCTTGAAAGCATCTTCCAATGCAACATCAACGATTTCTCCGCTTTGGAGCGACACCATGCGGTCAAATTTTCCCTGCGCGGCGAGACGGACTGCAGCAGCACCATACCGCGTCGCCAGCCAACGGTCGAATGGAGTTGGTGATCCGCCGCGCTGCAAGTGACCCAGCACGGTGACCCGCGTTTCGAACCCTTGTCTTTCAATATATTCACCTAGTTCGTGACCGATTCCACCCAGACGCGGTACATATATTTGATCGCCGCTGAGCGAAAATACCTGACCTCCGCCGACAGGTTTTGCTCCCTCCGATATCGCAACTATACTGAATAATCTTCCAGAGTTCCTGCGTTGATGGACCTTTTCAATAACCGATTCATACTTAAATGGGATCTCGGGTATTAATATTATATCTGCCCCTCCTGCAATGCCTGCCTCCAGTGTTATAAAACCGGCATCACGGCCCATTAATTCCAATACCATCACACGATGATGAGCCTCGGCCGTGGTATGTAACCGATCGATCGCTTCAGTTGCGATCTCGAGTGCGGTATTGAATCCAAAGGTCACTTCCGTTCCACCGATGTCATTATCAATCGTTTTGGGTACCCCGATCACCGGAGCACCTTTTTGAAATAATTCATGTGCGATACGTAGCGTCCCCTCCCCGCCAAGCACAAGCAAGGCATCCAGGTTTTGTTTTTTAATTCCTTCGATGATTTCTTCCGAGACATCAATCGTGACTTCCTTCCCATCGCGTATAACCTTACGCGCATAAGGATTGCCCCGACTGGCTGCACCCAGAATCGTACCACCCCTAGGCAATATACCACGTACGTCCTCGATACCCAGGGGAATGATCCCCTTCTCATTCACAAAGCCATCATATCCATCAAGGATGCCGAGGACTTTGCAGCCAAATTGATTAACAGCTGTTTTTACAACAGCTCGAATTACCGCATTCAAACCCGGCGCATCTCCGCCACCTGTCAGGACACCAATGCGATCCATTCAAGACTCCTTAGTTCTGTTTTTTTATTATCATACACCAAACCAAATGCCAAAAGAACACGACTGGATGGAAACTATCGATTTCAATAATTATTATATATGTAAGGCACTTGTAGAAGGACGGGATTTAATCTAAAATAGACTCTAATTACAGGAAACAACCATGACTAATAATCAAACTCAATTGAAACCGGAGCCAAATTATTCGATAATAAAATGGACGGCGTTAACGATTGGAGGATGCCTGGTTGTGATTGCCTGTCTTGCACTGGTCGTCGTGTTGACGGGGCGATTTCTCGATCCACAAATTGGTGGAGTCATCAGTCAAATCGTGTTGGGTTTAAATGGCACCTCCGATGTAACACAGGTCAATACAGCAACGCCAGCTTCGACATCGCCTCCAGAATCAAAATTCAATACCATGGGCGATCCGAATGCCCCCGTGAAGATAATTGAGTATGCGGATTTTCAATGTCCGTTCTGCCAACGCTATTGGCAAGAGACCGAGTCTCAAATCATCAATGCCTATGTGGCAACTGGAAAAGTTTATTATGAATATCGCTCGGTCGGTGCGTTTATAGGGCCGGATTCTGCATCAGCGGCAGAGGCCGCTTATTGTGCCGGAGATCAAGGCAAGTTTTGGAAATATCATGACGTACTTTATTCAAATTGGACCGGTGAAAATGTCGGCGATTTCGCCCCTGATAAATTGCGGCAGTATGCCTCAACTGTTGGTCTTGAACCAAAAACCTTTAATGACTGTTTAAACCAGGACAAGTATGCACGCCAAATCCAACAAGATGTAGCGAACGCGAAAGCCGATGGCATCCAATCGACACCTTCGTTTCTAATAAATAACAAATTGGTCGAAGGTGCACAACCCTTTAATGTATTTCAAAAAGCGATCGAGGCTGCCTTAAAGGGCAACTAATCTATGTTTGAATTGGTAAAAAAAATAAATAGACGATTCATATCCCTAAGGGTACAGTTGCATATTGTTTGTTTATTAGTAGTCTTTCTAATAATTTCTTGCAATTCCGGGACTCCGTCAGTCCCTTTGGATCGCATACAAAACTCGACGATTAACGCTTCTTCCACGCCAAAAATTCTAGCCTTGACATCTGGATCTGCATCATTTACACCCAAACCACTCGAAACCCCAACTCCTCCAGCCACCTCGACTTATACGCTTACTCCCATAATTGAAGTCGACAGCTTGAAAGCAATGGTAACAGCTGATCTGCTTAGTTGCCGGTATGGTCCTGGAAGTGAATATCTTTTCTTATATGGCCTTCGAAAGGGTGCAAATATTAAACTGATCGGCCGTACAGAAGGAAATAACTGGGTTTACGTAGACGGGAAAAATAAATGTTGGGTAAACGTTGAATATATCAATATTGCAGGCGACAAGAATAGCCTTCTCGTGGTTTATCCAGGAATCGCAAAATTACCCGTATCGCCGTATTATCCACCGACGACAGTCCTGAAAGTATCGCGCGATAAGAATGTTGTTACAGTTAAATGGCTGGATATTCCATTAAGAGCCGGCGATGAAGAAGATGCATCCATGCAGCATTACATCATTGAAGTTTGGCGGTGTGCCGGCGGGAACATCATCTTTGATCCTTTAGCAACAAATGATCTGTCCATTACATTTTCGGATGAGCCTGGATGCAGTGAACCTTCGCATGGACGGATCTTCGTCCAGGAGAAACACGGCTTTGCAGGGCCTGCTGAAATACCGTGGCCGGTTTATCAATGAATGATCAAAGAATAAATATATTGTTCAATCTTCATTAAAAGGATCGAACACATGAGAAAAGTTGCACCTTACGGAACCTGGAAATCTCCTATCACTTCCGATCTAATCACCAAGGGGTCAATTTCCCTGATCGAATTGACCCTGGATGGACAGGATATTTACTGGATCGAAAGCCGTCCAGCAGAAGGTGGTCGATATACCATTATGCGCCGGGAACCGGATGGAAAGGTGTCCGAATGCATACCTCCCGATTTTTCAGCGCGTACAACGGTACATGAATATGGCGGTGGCGCTTTTACCGTCGCAGACGGAGTTATCTATTTTGCCAATTTCAAAGATCAGCATCTCTATCGCCAGAGAATTGGAGGAAAACCTGAAATACTTACACCAGGCAATGGTTACCGTTATGCCGATCTAATAGTGGATAGAAAACAGAATCGCCTTATCTGTATCCGTGAAGATCATACAGGCAAAGGCGAGGCAACCAACACGATCGCAACTGTGAGCCTGGACGGTGGTGATAATGGCAGGGTATTAATCGAAGGCAATAATTTTTATGCCTCCGCCCGCCTAAGCCCTGACGGAACAAAGCTGGCCTATCTGACATGGAACCACCCAAATATGCCCTGGGATGGATGCGAACTTTGGGTTGCAGATGTTTTGCCAGATGGTTTGCTCGGCTCAGATCGGTTCCAAGTCGCGGGCAGCCCGACAGAATCCATTTTCCAACCAGAATGGTCGCCAGAAAATGTTCTCCATTTTGTAGCTGAAACCGGCGGATGGTGGAACCTTTATCGTTGGCGGAATGATAAAGTCGAAGCTGTTTATCCGATGGAGGCTGAGTTCGGAGAGCCGCAATGGGTATTTGGGATGTTCACTTATGATTTCGTCTCTTCGACGAAAATCCTCTGTTGTTATTCTCAAAACGGGACATGGCATTTAAATTGGCTAGAAACATCAAAGAAAATATTAACCTCAATCATTACACCCTATACCGATTTCTCATGCATCCGGGCAGCCAAAGGTTTCGCAGTATTCATAGCAGGATCACCAACCAAACCAGCTGCCATTACCCGTTTTGATCTCGAGACAGGCAATATAGAAACTATTAAGCAATCCTTTGAAGTTACAGTGAACACATCCTACTTTTCGGTCCATCGACCGATCAACTTCCCAACGACAGATGGAAAGGAAGCCTATGCAAATTATTACCCACCAATAAATAAGGATTTCGTTGCACCCGAGAAAGAACTTCCCCCGTTAATGGTCATCAGCCATGGTGGGCCAACATCGGCTTCAGGGACGACATTGCGTTATAACATCCAGTATTGGACAAGCCGCGGCTTCGCGATTCTTGACGTGAATTACGGTGGTTCGACCGGTTACGGAAGGGAATATCGTCAAAGGCTGAATGGCAACTGGGGTGTGGTGGATGTAGATGATTGTTGCAACGGCGCATTGTATCTTGTGAAAATAGGCCTGGCGGATCCGAAGCGTCTTGCCATCCGTGGCGGGAGTGCCGGAGGTTACACCACCCTTGCTTGTCTAACCTTCCGCAAAGAAGTCTTCAAAGCAGGCGCCAGCTATTACGGATTAAGCGAATTGGAATTATTTGTTACGGAAACCCACAAGTTTGAGTCACGTTATATGGTTTCATTGCTGGGTCCTTATCCGGAACGGAAAGATATATACTTTGAACGTTCGCCGATCAACTTTATAAAGAATATAGACTGTCCCTTGATCCTCTTCCAGGGCGATGAAGATAAGATCGTCCCATCCAGCCAATCACAAATGTTGTTCGAAGCTATGCGCGACAAAGGACTGCCGGTGGCTTATTTACTTTTCAAAGGCGAGGAGCATGGATTCCGCAAAGCAGAGAGTATTAAACGGTCCCTGGAAGCAGAGTTGTATTTCTACTCTAAAATCTTCGGTTTTGACCCGGCAGATCCGATCGTACCAGTGGAGATTAAAAACCTATAATTAATCAATGGTTTGTTGGAACGCATTGTAAGAATGGAACACACGACCCCGCATTATTCGCATTCCAGCACAATCTCGAAAACAGATTGGACTAGGGCAGTCTCTTGATTTGTGGTATTTTTTGGATAATGATCCACGATGAAAGTAAGGCTATTACCGCAAATATTGTCATTGCATAGCTTAGACCGATCCGGTCAGAAAGTATACCTATCGCCAGATTTCCAAAAGGAGCAAAGCCAAAAAAAGTTATAGTATACAAACCCATAACGCGGCCGCGCAGTTGATCTTCAACCCGGGTTTGGAGAAGAGTGTTGATTATCGTAAACTCGACCATGAAACCAACTCCAAGCCCCACAGCCAGGATAAGACTTATAGGGAAAATAGTCGTAAAGCTAAAAATGGTTAAGGCCACTGGAAAACCAAAGCCAGCCACCATTAACCATTTACCCCGCCATCCTGGACCATGTTGATTAGCTATCAGAAAAGCGCCGCTTACAGCTCCCACACCTGTCGCAGCGGTAATCCACCCATAGCCAGCCGCATCCTGTTTCAAAATCTGCTCGACGAAAGCTGGCAGTATCGTTGAATACGAAATTCCAAATACGCTGAAGAATAATGCTAGTAACAATAAGCCGTGTAATTCAGGTTGACCGATAACGTAGTTGAGCCCGGTGGTCAATTGTTTCCACGGCGATCCTGATAACCACTTCGTTTCGTTTAGCTCTATCCGCATTGCCCATAAACCCAAAATCACCGCAAAAAAAGAAATGCCGTTGATTGTAAAACACCAGGCAGGGCCAATGACAGCCAGCAATAAGCCGCCCATCGCAGGTCCAATAATGCGGGCGCTGTTAAACATCATTGAATTAAGCGCGATCGCATTAGGCAAATCTTCACGCCCCACCATATCAACCACAAAAGCCTGACGACCCGGAGCATCGAAAGAATTAACCACACCCAAACCCGCTGCCAGAAGAATAATGTGCCATTCCTTCACTTCGTTGGTGAACGCCAGGGCTGCGAGGATAAACGCGAGCAGCATCGCACCAGTTTGCGTAAGGATAAGCAAGGTCCGCTTGGGAACCCAGTCCACGATCAAACCACCCCAGGACGAAATTAACAGGGTTGGAATAGCCGATGCAAACCCGACGATACCCAGTGTAAGATCAGAATGAGTGATCTGATAAACAAGCCAGCCCTGGGCGATAATCTGCATCCAAGTCCCGGCGTTCGAAATAAGCTGCCCCCCAAAGTACAATTGATAATTACGATGACGTAGCGCAGCAAATGGGCTGCCTCGGTCCGGTATTAATAATTCCGGTGTCACAGGTTGTTCCTGTGAAATGGGTTCTTCCATGGATAAAGAAGCTCCAATTTAATAATAAACCAGTAGTATTTTCCAATCACCCGACCTGGATTTTATTTTGAATAACGTACAAATTGGTATCCAAATATTTCACCAATGAAATGTCCTTCTAACAAAGGTGAATGACCATTATACTATTCACCGTTCTTATATAATTTAATGAAATCCAATAAGGAGAGTGTCCATGTCCATGCCACGAGCCCGCGACCTGGGAATTCCATTCGAAGGAGAAACAGGAACTTTAAACGCAATCACGGATATCGCCGGTATTGAAGTCGGTCATACAACCCTTATTGAAGGTCAATCTGTCCGAACAGGCGTCACGATCATTCATCCGCGTGGCAAACGTGATCATGATCCCGTTTATGCAGGTCATTCTGCGTTCAACGGCAACGGCGAAATGACAGGCGCAGCCTGGATCGATGAAGGCGGATTGTTGGAGGGACCGATCGGTATAACTACTGAATTTTAGAGATTTAATTTCCGAAATGGTATCATAATATAGGGTATGAGACCATATGGGACAAGCGAACAACTGGCAAAACGCCGGAAACGAGCGCTGGAACTCCTGGAAAGCGGCA
>Ga0182027_10002181_pt1 | contig 31917 bp, 23 predicted proteins | sample 712E1DmetaG_FD_121300 | JGI IMG/M metagenome (GOLD analysis project Ga0182027, IMG submission 121300) | Permafrost microbial communities from Stordalen Mire, Sweden - 712E1D metaG (Illumina Assembly) | ecosystem: Environmental > Terrestrial > Soil > Wetlands > Permafrost | place: Sweden...
AGTCGGGGTGAGAAGACTCGAACTTCCGGCCCCCACGTCCCGAACGTGGTACGCTACCAACTGCGCTACACCCCGATATTAATTAAGGTGTACAAAAATAATGATTCTAACTTCAATACAAAATATTTTTAGGAGACACCTAGATCATTAAGAAATCTTCTCGCTCCTCTTTTCTTTATTTTATTTTCTAATTTCATTGCTTCGCCTCTTGTATTTGAGCTTTGTTCATATTCAATCTGCCATGGAATTCCATTTCTGGTGGATTTGCAAAAACCAGAATTATGCTCTTCTATTCGTCTGTGCAGATTTTCTGTATGGCCAATATAATAGCAATCTCTCAGATTGCTGTACAATATATAAGTAAAGTATTGAATAATTATGATTGTTTTCTTTCACTTAAACTTCCGGTCCTGGCGCCTCGGCGCCATACGCTACCAACTGCGCTACACCCCGCTCAATAGTTTGAGAGTCGCAAAAATAATAATTTTTAATTGCTATTTTTGCTGTTTCTTCAATTTAAATTATTCCGGAGAAATGACTCAATCACATCGTTTCCAATCAATCGATATAATGAAAGGCATCATTGTTCTATTGATGCTTTTCGTAAACGATCTTTTCCTTCCTGGCCTTCCTCCCTGGCTTTCAGGAATTGACCAGGGACATAATGGCTGGGGTATTGCAGGCTGGGTATTTCCTGCTTTCCTGTTTATGACCGGAATGACTATCCCTTTCGCAATACAGAAAAAAATAAATAACGGCCTCTTACCTTACGAAATCAGCAGACAGATAATAGGTAAATCTATAATCCTGTTGACCATTGGAGTAATGATGGTAAACACTTACAGGGTCAATCCCGATTTGACCGGATTAAGCAGGTACCTCTGGGCTTTACTCCTGTTCATAGCTGTCTTCCTTGTTTGGAACAGATATCCTGAAAAAGAGAATAACTTTTTCACTGTTATCAGCTTAAGGTTTGCCGGACTCGCTATAATAGTTTTTCTGATATTTAAATTCAGATCAGGCAGCTTTGAAAATAGTGGTTCGTTAATTGTAGGATGGTGGGATCTCCCTGGATTGATCGGATGGGGTTACCTGGTATCTGCATTTACATTCCTGGCTTTCAGGAACTCATTCACCGGAACGTTTCTTATCTGGCTATCTTTTCTGGCACTTAATATTCTCTGTAAGCTGAATCTTCTTGGAGCTATTGAACCGGTCAGAAAATACCTGGGAGTAATAACAGATGGTCATGTTCCTTTTATAATCCTCTCCGGACATTTGACAGGACTAATATTAAAAAGATTTTCAACCAGCGAATCACGAAAAATAATCATGCTCATTCTTCCATTCGGTATCGCCCTGATGATGACAGGATTTGTACTCAAAAAGTTGTTCTTCATTGAAGGCATATATGACAATCCTTCCATTGCAATTTTATGCAGCGGAATATGCCTGATTCTGTTTATTCCGCTTTTCTGGATCTCCGATATAAAGAATAATGAAAGGTGGTTTCTAATCTTCAAACCGGCTGGTGAGAATGCCCTGACAACATATTTTACTTCCTTTATCTTTTATAACCTGATATGGCTTTGCCGTTTCCCTTTGTTTTTTTATAAGCAATCCAACAATCAATTAGTTGCTCTAGCCGGTTCAGCATTATTGGCTCTGTTGATGTTATTTATATCATCGGTAATTATCAGGTTGAGTATCAGGCTGAAAATATAATCATATTAGTTTCAGCTGCTCAATCCTGGTCAATACAATTTCCGGGGTAAGCCAGTTCATACATGCCAGATCACCTCTCCTGCATTCTCCTTTTCCATATATCGTACATGGACGACACGTCAGATCATCAATGGAAATTCTTATTGAGTATTTATCCGGTTGCATCCAGGCTCCAAATCCGTTAAAAGGGTCTGTTCCACCCCATATTGAAATAACCTTACATCCGGTAAGAGCCGCCATATGCATATTTGAAGAATCCATTGCAATCATAAAATCAAGTCTGCCTATAACAGCTATCTCTTCTTCAAGTGAAAGCTTCCCGGCAAGATTTATGCACCCCTTCACTTTTTTTCTGAACTCATCCAATAGGACAGATTCTTCTCTCCCACCAAAAAGAAAAAACTTTACACTTCGTTTTTCAGAAATCATATTCAGAAGACGGATCATATTCTCCTCGGGCCATATTTTAAGTTTATGTTTTGCATAAGGAGCTACACCAATTTTTATACTATTATCAGAATTGAATATCGCACTGGCTCTGTTTAATGCCGGCATAGTTGGTAATATATTTATTCTGTCAGAAGGATCTAAAATGAAACCGGCTCTGGCAAACGCATCACAATATCTTGTTACGGTGTGTCTGAGTTGTACCTTTCTTTTCCCTTTGATCAGATCCCGTTTTTCTCTTCTTCCTTTATCGATTACTGATACAGGCACGCCTCTTAATCTGAAAAAGAACCTTATTACTTTTGAACGGATTACATCATGAAGATCAATTACCCGATCTATCTTCTCTCCTTTTTTCAAATCCCTGTAAAGCCTGAAAAGACCGGTAAGACCTCTATGTCTTTTTACCGGATCGAATGAGAATATTGAAAGGTTGTCAGATTGAGTGAAAAATGGTCTAAAAATCTGACGGGTAAGCATTGTAATCTTCACATCAGGAAATCTTTTTCCCATTTCCCTCAGAACAGGGCTGACAAGGGCGACATCACCCATGGCGGAGGTTCTGATAACCAGAATATGCATATCAGTATTTTTCGTAAGATTTTTCTTCGATAAAGCCTGAAGCTGTTTTAATATTGATCGCCCTCTTTACTTCTGACCGCTTGTCATTTTTGAAATAAACTGATCTTGCCGTATTCACAAAATCCTCTTCAAAATCCTTTTTACGCTCAAGGTCCCGGATGTGATCTTCAATATCCCATAACTCGCAGTTCACATCATAGAGCGCTTTAAAAAGCGGATCTTCCATACTTAGAATTTTAGTAGTCGCTCTCTTTAGCTCCTCAAATTCCTTCATCAGGTTTTTGAGTTTCGCTTCATTCTTTATGCGCTCAAGCTTTATCTGAATTATGGTGAGCTTATCAATTATCTCACCGTTTGATACTTCAATTTTCATAATCGGCTATTTGAATATTTAAAAGTAATATCTTTTAAGTTACTGACAAACCAGAATAGCTAAGGGAATTGAAGTAAGTTGAAGTAGGTTTATTGACCCTTTTCAACCTTTTCAACTTTTTCAACCTCTTATTTAATAAGGATCAACATCCACAGTTATCTTAAGTGAAGTTGCTCCCTTAAGTTTTTCAATCTTTCCTATAGATTTCCTGATAATCTCCTTCGCCCTTGAAATTGATTTTTCTTTTTCAATTTTAATAAGCACCATTTTGATATGCCAGGATTGGATTTTGGTTATCACCGGAGCTTCGGGACCAAGTACTCTATTACCAAACGATTCTTTTAGCAGAGATCCAAGTAATTCAGAAAACTTATTAAGGGAATCCCACTCTTTATGTCTGATATTAATCCGTATCAGCCTTGTAAAAGGAGGATAACTGAAAATCTCCCGTTCCTCAACCTGACTCTTATACATGTTCAGGTAATCATGATTGAGTACCAGTTGAATAATTTCATTAGCAGGATCTGATGTCTGAATAATTACTTTCCCCTCTTCCTGCCGCCGGCCAGCTCTTCCACTTACCTGTTCAAGCAATTGAAAGCTCTTTTCCCATGCCCTGAAATCCGGGAAGTTTAGCATATGGTCGGCATTCAGAATTCCTACTACCGTAAGATCTTCAAAATCCAGTCCTTTCGAAATCATCTGTGTACCTACAAGAATGTCTGTCTGATGATTTTCAAATTGGCTGATAATCCTGTTAAGAGAGTCTTTCTTTTTCGTTGTATCACTGTCCAGCCGTGTGACCCGGGTATCAGGAAAAACTATTTTTATCTCATCCTCTATTTTCTCTGTCCCGAACCCTCTGGTGGCAAGTTCTGTTGATCCGCATTTTGGACAACCTGTTGGCAAAGTCTCCTTATAACCACAATAATGGCAAACCAGTTTATTCAATCCTTTATGATAGGTAAGTTTAACAGCGCATCTTTTGCACTGAGGTATCCATCCGCATTCGAGGCACTCAATATATGGAGAAAATCCTCTCCTGTTCTGAAACAGGATAACCTGTTTATTGGTTTTCAATGCTCCGTCAATTGCATTTAGAAGTTCAGGTGTAAAATGCGAAACCATCTGCTTCTTCCGGTACGCATCTTTTGTATTTGCAATTACTATTTCAGGCAGTTTAACATTTCCAAATCGTTCAGTCAGTTCAACCAGGCCAAACTTGCCATTCTTACAATTGTGGTAAGATTCTATTGAAGGAGTAGCTGATCCCAGCAGGGTCTTTGCTTTGTGCAGACTGGCAAGAATAATAGCAGAATCGCGGGCATTGTATCTTGGAGAAGGATCCTGTTGTTTGTATGATCCGTCATGTTCCTCATCCACAATAATAAGTCCAAGGTTATTAAAGGGAAGGAAGATGGCAGATCTTACACCGATTATCAATCTGAGACCATTTACAGAATCGTCAATTGCTGTTTTTTTCCAGATCTCAACCTTTTCCGGATCATTGATTCTGGAGTGATAAACTCCGGTTATTGAACCAAAATGTTTCTTTAATCTGGTAATTATTTGTGCCGTAAGGGCAATTTCCGGAAGCAGGTATAAAACTTGTTTGCCCTTTTTGAGTTGCTCCTCAATAAGGTGAATATAGATTTCTGTCTTACCGCTGGAAGTCACTCCGTGAAGCAGAATGGTTTCCTTATTTCTGAAATGAATGAATATTGATTCCAGCGCTTCTGCCTGAATTTTAGTTAGTTCTCTGAGTGGTTCCTGATAGGTTGAAGTAAGATTCAGCCTGCCGACTTCAAGAATAACTGAACTCAGGATTCCTTTGCGTTCAAGTGAAGAAAGAGATGAAGCCATGGCTCCGGATTCCTTAAGAATTAACGATTTTCTGATCGGGAATAAATCAGCACCAGTCTTATAGCCTGTCATATGCAGATAGGAAGAGAGTAATTCATATTGACGTGGAGCTTTCAGAAGATGGTCAAGGATCTTATTAAGCTCACATTCAGAATATTTCCGTGAAAGAATTATAAATGATTCCTCCTTTGGTTTGTATCGTTCCTCAACAGCCTCCCCGGCAATAAGAATATTCTTTATAATCAGGTCATTAACAATTCTGAGTGTGTTCTTATTGTTTATTGTGGAAGGAAGGCTCTTCATATAAAGGGAGCCTCTGTTCTCAATAAGATTTACCACCTGTAAAGCAGACTGATCAAGAGTTAACAGCTCTGTAAATCTCGGATTTATCTTAATCAGGGTCTCACTTTCAAGGCAAAACCCTGAAGGAAGCGCTGCTTTCATAACTTCGCCTAAGTTGCACAAATAATAATCTGAAATCCACTGCCATAAATTCAATTGCGTCTCAGTAATCAGTGGAGTATGATCCAGCACATCGGAAATAGTCTTAAATTTTCCCTGATCTTCAGTTTCCTGGTATATTGAAAAGATAATGCCGGTAAAGAGTTTCCTGTTTCCAAACTGAACCAATACTCTGCAGCCAGGTTGAGCCTTTTCAATATATTGAGCTGGAATAATGTAGGTGAACTTCCCTTTTACTGCCAGAGGCAGAACAATATCTGCTAGTTGGTGTTTTGTCATCATTCAAACCAATATGCAAAATAGGAATAATTAAGGAATGATTGACAATAAAACCGGCTGACAAAATAAACAGTACCAGGAAAACCAAAGATAAACCTGGTTTTCAGGATTGTTTAATGAAACCGGATAAGACAGTAAGAAGATGTTCTTTTCTTATCGGTTTGATCAGACATGCATCGCAACCTGCCTCAATGATGATGTCTTTATCATTTTCAAAAATGAATGCTGTCTGGGCAATTATTGGAAGGTCTTTCCTGATCTTTCTGATCTCCCTGGTAGCTTCTATGCCATTCATTTCGGGCATTTGCATATCCAGCAAAACCACATCGATGTCCGGTGTCTGTTCTATTATGCTGATTGCTTCAGGGCCTGATCTGGCAGTTATCAGATTAATACCGGTATCAACAAGGATTCTGTTAAGATAAATCAGCACATCTTTGTTATCATCTACAAGGAGGCACTTTTTTGAACTCCAGTTGGTTAGTCCAAGAGTCTTTTCAGAAATCCGGTTTTTCAGTTTACTGCTTCCGGCTGGTCTGTATGGAATCGTAAAACTGAACTCTGAACCAATGCCTTTTTCTGATGTTACAAAGATTTTCCCACCCATTCTTCCAAGAACCTCTTTTGCAAGAGTAAGGCCAACTCCAAGTCCCTCAAAAGGACGGTGATGCCCGTTTATTTCCTGATTGAACTCTTCAAATATTTTTCCAAGATTTTCCTTTTTTATTCCTATGCCGGTATCCTTGACCTTTAAGAGAATATTATCGTTTTCCCTTTCATAAGAAAGCTCAACCGATCCCTCAAGTGTAAATTTAACTGCATTATCCATTAAATGGCTAAGCACACGCTTAAGCCAGATTTTATCGGTAAAGATCAGATCGCCATTATCCCCAAACTGGTTTCTGATTGTCAGAATAATAGGTTTTTCATTTCTTTTTATTGATTGTCGTGTTTCTTCAATAACTTCATTAATAACCTCAATGAGAGATGTCTCCTCATAGGAAATTTCCATTTGGGAACTTTCAAGTCGTGACAAATCAATTATATCGCCAATTATCTGAAGAAGCTTTTCGCTGTTATGGTTAATATGTTCTATATATTCTTCTTTGGATTTTTGGGTCAGATCATTAGCAAGCAAAAGATTTGAAAAACCAATCACACTGTTAAGCGGAGTTCTTATTTCATGCGAAATGTTCGCAAGAAAGCTGGATTTAAGCTTGTTACTTGTTTCTGCTTCAACTTTTGCCTGAATAAGATCTTCATGTACCTTCTTTAGGGCAGTGATATCACGTGAAATTGCAAGCGCTCCAATAATTTCACCATTATCGTTCTTCAATACAACGGAGCGGGTTGAAAGATTAACATAATGACCATCCTTATGCTTCAATCTGAGTTCACCTTCGAAAAAACCCTTATTATTAAGGGCTTCTATTCTTTTAACACGATAGTCTTTATCATCCGGGTGGTAAAGTGATATCGGATCGAATGCATCATATGATTCTTTGTCATAACCAACTATCGAATAGAACGCTTTGTTCGAAAAACTCAGATTCCAGTTCTTATCATAAAAAGAGATTCCGTCGTCAGCTGATTGAATAAGCATCCCATAAAACTTCTCGGAATCAGACAATTCCCTGGCAATTTTTTCCTTCTGTTCGGTAAGTTCATTAGTCCTTCTTTCCAAGGATATGTTTGTGCGTTCTATTTCTTCATTTTTCAGTCTTAGTTCATTGTTGACTTTTTTCAGCTTTTGTGAGAAGTAAATAACTACAATGCAGGTAATAATTGTCAGGCAAAGCAATGTCAGGATAAGGTGCAACAAGGAAACCAGCAATGGGACAACTATACCAGGTATTTGTTTTCCGTACGAATTAATATTTAAGGTTATGCCTGAGACTCTGGCCGAAAATACTGAAGATACAAGGAATATTAATACTATATGATCAATAAAACTGATTCTATTTCTACCTGAATTCAATCCAAATTTCATCTTTCCTTAAAATCTTTTAGCAATCATTTCCCCACTATTTTCACCTCCACAGGACAATATGAAAGATTATGAGTAATCAGCGAATTGAAAAAACTAATGATTTGTCTAAACTTACATATGGGTCCCCTGATGTCAATGGTCATTCGAATATATTAACCTGATTCCAATAGTAATAAATTCGAATAACCGTGCAAATATATAAATTCATTTCAACACATTGCCTTTCATAAATAATACTTTTAAAAATTATTTCTAAATTGCGATTCCCATTTCAGTTATGAAGAGATTATATAATTGCTAAAGACTCTTTCAATAACTTTAATTGAAAAAAGGTTATAAAAGTACCCTTGGGTTGTCGCAAAACAGAATATTTCATCCATGGATAAGCAAAGAAGTTTTTCAGGAGGAAGGAGATATACAAACGGTGAGATTACAGTATATTGGAAACCTGATGCCTGTGTTCATGCATCGTATTGTTACAGAGAACTTCTTGAGGTTTTTGATCCGGGGAAACGACCATGGGTAGATATGTACGGAGCTTCAACCAGTCAGATAATCGAGACTGTGAATATGTGCCCCACGGAAGCTCTTGCATGGAAATGGAATGATGAAGAAAAGAATAAAAACATAGATTCTGACCAGACTAACCATATTGTTTTCAGGAGACCTGAACTGGTAGGATCGGGCAATGATCTGACCGAAGAAAAACCTGCTTCAGTTAAAGTCATGCCGGAAGGACCATTGGTTATCAGCGGTTCTTTTACATTGTACTACAACGGCAATAAAAAAGAAGTCAATGATAGTATCATATCTTTATGCCGGTGTGGTTCAAGCGACCATCTGCCTTTCTGTGACGGAGCTCACAGGAAAACAGAGTTTAATGATAACTGATCTCAATATGGAAGACAAAAAGGAATTTAAATCACAGGCTACCGTTGAAGTAATAGACAATGGTCCAATAAAGATAACCGGCAGAATTTTACTAAAAGATTCAAAAAGAGATATTACCGATAATCCTGAGGAAGTATATCTCTGCAGGTGCGGAAGATCGCAGAACAAACCTTATTGCGACGAATCGCATAAAAAATAGTTTTAATTCGTATTCACAAGATCTACCTGGCAACCACATGAAAGCAGTTTTGTTTTTTTTCATAAGTAGCCCAGCATTTTTTTTCTTCCCTTAGTTGCCAGATTACTTCTGCCAGAGCTTCCTTTAAAAATGTCCTATCGCAATTTGTCAAATACCACTTTTTAACTGAAAACCTTATATAGCTTATATCGAAAGTGTTGCCATATAGATGGGGGCTATAAGCAGATGCATTTGGATTAACCTCTCTTAGTTCTTTTAGTTTATCAGTGGTTCTTGTCATTGATGTAATTTTAAAGCTGGATCCTTTTAACCTGGTCCCTGAAATTTTTTCCCTGAATCTTTTCCCGATTTCAAGGAGAAGGTCTTTCCCGTCTCTTGTAAGATAAGGATAGCTGTGAGTCATTTCTCTAATAACGAATCCATTTCCCTCATTTACTTCAACCAGCTTGCCCTCATTTACCCTTTCAAGTATTTCCGATTCATCCTTACACTTTACAATACCCGATAGACTTGATTTTCCAATGTAATCAGGAATTTTATCGCTAAGTTTTTTACTGAAGTTGCCCTGTCTGTAATCAATACATTTTACTCCAACCAGACTATTGATATAATTACGAAACCCTCCTTCAGCATCTTTAGGAACAATTACGAAAAGAATTAACGAAACAAAGCCTAATCCGATTATGCCTAGACCTGCAATTTTTAGAAATCTGGCCATACTTTTTTTCCACTCTCTTTTTGATCTGATTAACCAAGCACTTCCCTGACTTTATCGGCTGCCTCCTTAAACGAGACTGCTGTTAAGACTTTCAAACCCGAATTGTCAATAATTTCTTTTGCCTCTTTAGCATTTGTCCCCTGTAATCTTACAATCACAGGAACGTTAATCTGCCCGACTGATTTATAAGCCTCCACAACCCCGTTTGCCACCCTGTCGCATCTGACAATTCCACCGAAAATATTTATAAGTATCGCCTTTACTGCTGGATCTTTAAGAATGATTCTGAATCCTGCTTCTACAGTTTTTGCATTTGCTCCCCCACCAACATCCAGAAAGTTAGCAGGCTCACCCCCCGATAGTTTAATTATATCCATAGTGGCCATCGCCAATCCTGCACCATTGACCATGCAACCTACATTGCCATCAAGTTTAACAAAGTTGAGATTATTAGCTCCTGCCTCAACTTCAGTAGGATCCTCTTCATTCAGATCTCTCATCTCTGCAAGGTCAGGATGCCTGAAAAGGGCATTATCATCAAGAACAACTTTTGAGTCAACGGCCAATATTCTGTTATCACTGGTTTTAAGAACAGGATTAATTTCAAGTAATTGTGCATCACAGCCAAGAAAAGCTTCATAGATCCCATCAAGAAATTTTTGCATGTTTTTAAATGCAGTTCCGCTCAGTCCGAGATTAAAGGCAATATTCCTTGTCTGAAAAGGTTGAAGCCCAACACCCGGATCAATCTCTTCCATAAAGATAAGGTCAGGAGTTTTTTCAGCAACAACCTCTATATCCATACCCCCTTCAGTTGAATACATAATTACATATCTGCCAGTATTCCTGTTAAGAAGAATACTTATATAAAACTCTTCAGGTTCTGTTTCTCCTTTAAAATAAACGTCCTGGGCAATTAGGACTTTCCTTACTTTCTTCCCAAGAGGTCCGGTCTGTGGAGTGACAAGATTCATACCAATGATCTGACCTGCCAGTTTTCCTGCCTCTTCGGGTGATTTTGCCAGCTTGACACCTCCTCCTTTTCCTCTGCCACCCGCATGAATCTGAGCTTTAACAACAAAGAATTTTGAGTTGAACTTTTTCCCAATTTCCTTTGCTACCATCACAGCCTGTGCAGGTGTTTCAGCTATGAAACCTTCCTGTATATCAACGTCATAGGCTCTCAGTATTGATTTACCCTGAAATTCGTGAATATTCATTATTTAATATTTATATTATCAGATTCTGATCTAAATATTGACCTTTGCAACTGTTTACAAAATAGAAAATATAACTGAATTTTTAAGTATTTTAGTGCAAAAAAGAGGAATGAGGAAGCTGCTTAACAATGAACTAGGAAGAAAAACAATCGATCAATACAGATTATCTGAGAAAGCTCCTTTTGTGGTAGTTCTGGACAATGTGAGAAGCCAGAGCAATGTTGGTTCTGTTTTTCGTACTGCTGATGCTTTTCTTATTGAAAAAATTTTACTCTGCGGTATTACTGCCACTCCCCCAAATCCCGATATTCGTAAGACAGCCTTAGGAGCTACCGAATCTGTACCATGGGAACACTTTGAAAAAACTACCGATGCTATAAGCAACTTAAAGAAGCAAGGTTTTCTGATTATTGGTATCGAACAGGTAGAACAATCTTATGAACTTCAGAATTTCGTACCTGAGAATAACAAAAAATATGCCCTGGTTTTTGGTCATGAAATCAACGGGGTTTCCCAGGAGGTCATAGATATGTGCGACTACAGCATTGAGATTCCCCAGTTCGGGACCAAACATTCTTTCAATATTGCAGTAAGTGCAGGGATTGTTCTGTGGGAATTAAATAAAAAAAGGCTGCCAGATTGAGGCAGCCTTTTCCATAATAGAATATTTTATTACTGAACAGCGGCTTTGAAAGTATCATCATTGAAATACTTAGCAAATTCAAGATCAGTTTTGGCGTAAGCTTTCCATTCAGCGTTCATTCCGATAGCTTCACGAAGGTTGTTAAGCATATAATTTCTGTCATCCAGACGTGCGCCCACAACTGCTTTAATATATGAAGGCTTGCCATTTTTATTTAGATCTTTAAGAGCATCAAGAGTTACTTTAGCCTTATTCACGTCACCTTTTAAAAGGAGAGCAAGACCAAGACCATATGAAGGCTCGTTACCGAAGTAATTGACAGCTTTGTCATATTCGCCTTTCTTGGTAGCAAGGATTCCAAGTCCGAATTTTGATTCCGGTGTTGCTGTAGCCATAGATGTGAAATACTCTTCAGCTTTTACATTGTCATTTTTCTGCAGGTAAGCAAAGCCCAGATTATTTTTTACAACATCGTTGTTCTGAATAGCTTTTGCCTTTTCAAGTGCAACAATAGCATCATCTGATTTACCCAGCAGGAGATCTATGTACCCTATATTGTTTTGAGTACGGATGTCTTTCGGGAAATTATCAGCAGCTATCTGGTAGATTTTAAGCTGTTCATTAAGGTCTTTAGTAAGAGTAGCAGCATAAAGCAGTTCTTCGACAGAAAGAACTTTAGGATCAGATTTAATCTGTGCAACGATCTGATCATCACTACGTCCGACAAGATCAACATTTACAAAAAGTTTTGATCTTCTTAGTTTTGGAAGAATATCTTTTTTAAGTGCTTCAAATGCAGAAGACATGTTTTTGATCTCCTTATTGCGGACAGCGGGATCAGAATACATTGAAAGAACACGGATTATGAGGTCTTTATCAGGAATAGTTGATTTTTCAACTTCGGCTTTAAATCCATCCCAGTCTTCCGCGGTAGTTTTTTCATTAAAAAATCCTGCAGTTTTTGCAGCTTCAACCTTTACCATTTCTTTTTTTAAGAATTTATCAGCTGTAGAACCACGCTTAACAGAAAGTTTCTCATTCAAATCCATTGGTCCATCAGGAGATGCATATGAACTTATCTCAGCAGCTTTAAACTGACGGTTGGGATCCATACTAACCATCTTAATATAATCTGTAAGAAGCTTTACATCTTCTGCTTTCAGTTCTTTGCTTTGTAAATCTGCCTCATTAATGAGATAATGAAGGTCTGCCATCTTATTCTCAGGAGTAATTCTTACGTATTGGTTTACCATCATAATTGGTTTAACATCATTCTGAGTAAGAGTAGATGTAGCAATAACACCATCAGCAATTTTTCGTGGATCGAACTGAAGAACAGTTTTGCCTCTGGTGGCTTTTACCCTGACTACAAGTTCAGAAAGTTTCATTGCATCCTTATAAGGAATTTTGTCGGTATAGGTGAAATCACCACCTGCATTCGATATCAATTTGTTATTAGCCTGAACACTCTCTCCCTGAAGAACCTGAACCTTTGCAAAAGCTGTTTCACCACCAGTATAAGTCAGGACTGGGGTAACCTCAAGTATAGTCTTTTTATCGAAATACTTCGGTGGGAATGTTCCTTTTATAGTTACTTCTACCATACCACCATGGGTTTCAAGAACTTTAGGTGTAACCTCATACTTAACTAAGTTGGCGTCTTTCTTCATCTTATTCAGACCGCTGCAACCAGTCATTACTGCTGCGGCAAGGATAAGGATAAAATAGCTTCTGAATTTTCTCATGATTAAAAATTTTATTTGTTTATGTTAGGATTTACTTGATTTACAATGAACAAGATAGTAAATATTTCAATTTTCTGCAAATTTATGAAAAATTCTTTATTGTTTCCGACTAATTAATAAAATAAAATGACTCACGACTATGATTAATATTATACTTACAATTTATAATTAAGAATGTTATTAAAATTCTGACTGACAATTGTCTCCCATGATTTATCCAATTCAGGTTTTACACTTAAGTTAGCTGACTGTTTAGCAAAGGTGAACATTCATAAAAAAAATAGTATTATATAATTCCTGGAATTAGTTACATCATTCACACATTTTAAAGATAAAGAATCATTTATTCACTGGTTTGTCTTGTACAGACTAAAACTTAAATAAAATATTTACAAAATCACCCTGTTGATCCCGGATGGATAATCATCATAAAAAATTGCATCAATTATCCTGGTATAATGACTCTCATTCTCCACAAAATCTATCTCATTAATATCTATAATAAGATATCTGTTTTCAGGGTTTTGTCTGAAAAAAGAGAAATAACTCTCTTCTATCTTTTTCAGATATTCTTTAGAAATTGATCTTTCATAATTACGTCCCCTCTTTTCAATATTATGAAGCAATTTCTCAGGATTAAGATGCAGATATACATATATATCCGGTTTTGGAAGTGATCCGTAAATAATATAAAAGATCTGTCGGTACAGATTATATTCATCTCCTGTGAGTGTGGATGCGGCAAATACCAGTGATTTCATGAAGTAATAATCAGCAATTGTAAATGCTTTGAAAAGGTCCTGTACAACAAGTTCTTCCTTGAGTTGCTTGTACCTGTCTGCAAGAAAAGATAATTCAAGCGGAAATGAATACTTGTCGGGCTCTTTATAAAACTTTGGAAGGAATGGGTTATCTGCAAAACGTTCAAGTATCAGGCGGGCATTGAACTGATCAGAAATTTTACCGGCAAGAGTTGTTTTGCCGGCGCCAATATTACCCTCAATAACTACATAATTGTACTTTATCCTCATACCACTGATACAATCAGTTTAATTACTTCAGATCAAAAATATAAATTGGATGTGAAAAAACAATCATGAGGTTGAAATAAAAAAAAAACCGCAGAATTGAGACTCTGCGGTTATTATTTAATAAAGCATTTTTAATTACTCGGGTTTTTGTTCCCTGGGATGATCTTCTTCATTTTCTTTTGGCGGACGAGGGAGAAGTACTTTCCTTGAAAGTTTCAGCTTCCCTGATTTAGGATCGATATCAATAAGTTTGACTTCAATTTCCTGTCCTTCTTTAAGAACCTCATCAACAGTCTTGATTTTTCTCCATTCAATTTCTGAGATGTGAAGTAAGCCGTCTTTGTTTGGAAGTATTTCCACAAATGCACCGAACTGAACAATTGTTTTAACTTTTCCTTTATATACCTGTCCAACTTCCGGTACAGTTACAATTTTTTTAACCCAATCAAGAGCAGCATTAATAACTTCTGCATTTTCTCCAAAAATATTTACATCTCCATGACCATCAATCTCTTCAACAATAATTGTTGCACCGGTCTCTCTTTGAATCTCCTGTATCACTTTTCCGCCGGGTCCAATGAGAGCTCCTATCATATCTTTCGGAATCGTAAGCATTTCAATCCTTGGTGCATGAGGCTTAAGCTCAGGACGAGGTTCAGCAATTGTCTGTTCCATAATACCAAGAATATGCAGCCTGCCGCTCTTAGCCTGATCAAGAGCTTTTGCAAGAACTTCAAATGATAAGCCGTCGACTTTTATATCCATTTGTGTGGCAGTTATTCCATCACGAGTTCCTGTAACCTTGAAATCCATATCTCCAAGATGATCTTCATCTCCAAGGATATCTGAAAGAACAGCATATTTCTTTGTCTCTTTGTCAGTTATAAGACCCATTGCTATACCTGAAACCGGCTTGCGGATCTTGATACCGGCATCCATAAGTGCAAGAGTACCTGCACATACCGTAGCCATAGAGGATGAACCATTCGATTCAAGAATATCGGAAACTACTCTTATTGCATATGGATTTTTCTCATCGGGAGGGATCATGTTTTTTAAAGCTCTGTGAGCAAGATTTCCGTGGCCTATCTCTCTTCTGCTGAGTCCTCTTGCAGCTTTTGCTTCTCCTGTTGAGAAAGGAGGAAAGTTATAATGCAAGGTGAATTTTTCAGTACCTTTATTCAGAACATCATCAATTATTTTCTCATCGAGTTTTGTTCCAAGGGTCACAGTTGTAAGAGATTGCGTCTCGCCTCTCGTAAATAAAGCAGAACCATGAGTTGCAGGAAGAGGATCGATCTCGCACACTATCTGGCGAATCTCATCAGGTCTTCTTCCGTCGAGCCTGATATTCTCATCCAGAACGAGTCTTCTTGCAGCTTCTTTATGTACGTCGTGATAATATTTTTTAGCAAGTTTCTCATTTACCGGATTCTCATCATTAAATTGTGTCAGAAATTCGGTAATAACAGCTTCAAAAGCTTCATATCTGTTGTGTTTGTCTGCAGAAAGCGTTTTAGCCACCTGATAACATTTCTGATATGTTTCATCCCAGACCTTTTTCTTCAGATCCTCATCGTTTTCCTCATGGCAATAAATTCTCTTGACAGTTGATCCTGCAGCTTCAGCAAATTCTATCTGAGCTTTGCACTGGATTTTAATTGCATCATGTGCAATTCTCAAAGCTTCCAGCATATCGGCTTCACTTACTTCTTTCATTTCACCTTCGACCATCATAATATTGTCAAAGGTTGCACCTACCATCAGATCAATATCTGCATCTTTAAGCTGTGTGGCTGTTGGGTTAATAATAAATTCTTTACCCACTCTAGCGACTCTGACTTCTGAAATAGGACCGTTAAAAGGAATATCTGAAATAGCCAGTGCAGCTGAAGCAGCAAGACCGGCGAGAGCATCAGGAATAATATCCTTATCAGCAGAAATAAGGCTGATCGTCACAAAAGTTTCAGCATGAAAATCATCTGGGAAAAGAGGTCTCAGGACTCTGTCGACAAGGCGGGAAATAAGAATTTCATAATCTGAAGCTCTTGATTCCCTTTTCATGAATCCTCCTGGGAAACGGCCGGATGAAGCGTATTTTTCTTTATATTCAACCGAAAGTGGCATAAAATCTGTGTCTTCTTTGGCTTCTTTTGCAGCAACAACAGTTGCCAGCAACATAGTATTTCCCATTTTAAGAAGAACAGCTCCGTCGGCCTGCCTGGCCAGTTTTCCAGTCTGGAGGGTTATTGTTCTACCGTTACCAAGATCTATTGTTTTTTCAATTATATTAAACATGTTTTATGATTTTTGATGCTGTGAAATTACGAAATAATATATATATGGTATGAAAAAAGGCAATTAAGAATTGCCCTTTCACTATTTGCGTAATTTCAACGCTTTGATAATTTCACGATATCGTTCAATATCTTTAAGTTTCAGGTAATCAAGAAGTCTCCTTCTTTTGCCTACAAGTTTAATAAGAGCTCTCTGCGTGCTGTAATCTTTTTTATTCTTTTTAAGATGTTCCGTAAGATGAGCAATCCTGTAGGAAAAAAGAGCTATCTGACCTTCAGCAGTTCCTGTATCAATCTCTGATGATCCAAACGATTTGAAAAACTCTTGTTTTTTCTCAGTTGTTAAATACATGTCCTTTACTAATATATTGTTAATCCACAAATAAATTGAGTCTCCAATTTTGGAACGCAAAAATAAGACTTTTTTATGTAAACTATCAAACAAATCAGTATTTTTTTATTTTGTTCTGGAAATATTCTTATTTAAAGGTCGTTGAAGTATTTTTTTTGATCTCTGAAATAAAAACTATCCGTTTGGATTTATCAGTAAAGAAAACGGACCTTTATAAAATAAAGACGGGAAAAATGATTCTGAAGTTGCGTGGAACCAAGTAATTATTAAGCTGTTGGTCAACATAAAATAAAGTTTTGTCAAAATCAGGGTTCCAGCATTAGTTCTTCCTGTCTTTTAAAATTGCCACCGATGCTGATTAATCTGGCACCTATGCGACAATCAAGACATCTTCTTTTATTACAGTATTCATTTCTCAATTGGATTAATCCCTGTGAATCAGATGCTGATCCGGCTTCAATACCAGCTCTGACCCAGTCAGCTGTGATTGAATTTTCTTCTGGTTTCAGATCGTCAAGGAAGGTGATTGCCTTTTCACATATTTCCCGGTCATCACGGGTTTTCCCATAAACGAAAATCATGGGGATCACAGCATTAATTAACAGAATATCTGATGCAACAGATCCGGTATTTTTAGATCTTTCCGTGCTTATCTTCCCGAAAACGAAATGATTATCCCAGTATTCGGAGGCAGAAACTTCAAATGTTTTTCTGAGCGACTTAAGATCTTTCGCTTCAATCACTTTTGAAAAAAGACCGCCCGTAACTGACAGTATTGCAGCCAGCTGAGATATTCTAATTGTAGGAAAATTAACCGGTCGGAGTTTACTGAATTTCCACAACCATCCATGGATTGGACGCAGGGAGTATTTAGCTGATAATATTTTAAATTCACGTAAAAGATTATTGTAATAATCATCATTAATAGCATTTTTAAATAATCCTTCCTCAAGCATACCTGAAACACCAAAAAGCAATGATTCGATCTGAAACCGGTCATCAATATGTTTCCTGATTATTTTAAACTGAAGTGATGTGGCAAGCATTTCAAATGGTTCAGTATTTACCCTGAAACCAAAATAGCGTGAAAGGGTTCTATAAAAGGTCTCTTCCCAGTCGTTTCCTGTTTCTGAAAAAATCTTCAGAATAGAATCAGACTTTTCCTGTAACCTCTCCACAACCAATGAATTAATCCAGTGTCTGATAAAGAACCTGTCAAGTTTTTCGATTTCACTCTGACATGCAATGATAAAAGGATTATTAATCAGTTTGATATATTTTTCGAAAAGTATATTATCAAATTCAATTCTGGCAGTAAGAACCTCTTCTCCTCTTGCATTTCTGACTCTTTTATCATTCTCAGCAACAATGTGAAGTATCACATTATCAAAAGCATGGTCTTTGTTATGACCATGAGTTTCGAAGTGAGATGCCTTTGTATGGATCTCCACATTGCCTGCCCATTCGGTTCCGGCAATGCGGATGCGGGCATTAAAAAAATCAGGCCCTGAATCATGGTTATACTCTCCGGGGTGAATTACTTCGATTGGGTTACCATCAGAATCTATGAGCCTGTCAGTATAATATAAGCTATACTTCCAAAGATAATGGAGAAATTCTTCTTTCATAGAGGCACGAGTTAAATTGTTAAGCAGCAAGACTATAAATATACAAGTTTCTTATATACCAACAAAAAATTTAAAATAACAGATTGCTTCTCCCAAGTTTGTCGGGGTCGCAATGACCTAAATTACATTTTACTTTACGAATTGGTTAGGGAGGAACATTATGTTAAGCACAGTCATTGCGAGGAGTCCCGATAACCATCGGGACGACGAAGCAATCCCATTAATATTTAAACTGAATTCTACAAAGGAATGGTGTGAAGTCTCAGATCAGATTCTTCTCCGAAAGGTATTTTTCCATTTCGAGTTGCATCTCATGTGCCTTTTCATCTGCAACTTTATCAAAATTTTCACTGTTATCGGCAAAAATAATAGCTCTTGAAGAATTGACTATCAGTCCGCATTTGCTATTCATGCCATATTTTGCAACTTCTTCGAGACTTCCTCCCTGTGCGCCGACACCCGGAACAAGAAGAAAATGATCAGGTACTATCCTTCGGATTTCCTTAAGCATCTCTGCACGCGTAGCACCGACGACATACATTATATTATTTATTGAGCCCCATTTTTGTGACACTGAAAGAACACGTTCAAATAATCTTATCCCATCCTCATTGTGATACTGGAAATCATCTGCTCCTTTATTAGATGTAAGTGCAAGAAGAACAACCCATTTGTCATTATAAGAAAGAAAAGGGATAACTGAATCCTCTCCCATGTAAGGAGCGACAGTAATTGCATCGAATGGCAAATTTTCGAGAAAGGCTTTCGCATACATTTTTGAAGTGTTTCCAATATCTCCGCGTTTCGCATCGGCGATTACAAAAATATCGGGATAGTTTTCTTTTATATATTTCACTGTAAGTTCAAGCGTTTTCCAGCCTTCAGCGCCACGACATTCATAGAAGGCAACATTAGGCTTATAGGCAATTGTGTATTTGTGAGTTGCATCAATTATGCTTTTATTGAACCGGAAGACCGGGTCTTTCTCTTTGAGAAGAAATGAAGGTATTTTTTCAATCTCAGAATCAAGTCCTACACAGAGGAAAGATTTTTTACTTTTTATATTCCCGAACAGTTTTGAATGATTCATATCAAATTATTAGATATTGCTCTCTTTTAGTCTTTCTGTGTTTTCTGCCATCTGAAGTTTATCCATTACCTCCTGAATATTTCCGTCGAGGATTGAAGGAAGATTATAGACAGTGAAGTTTATCCTGTGATCGGTCATCCTTCCCTGAGGATAGTTATATGTCCTTATCTTTGCAGATCTGTCGCCGGTAGAAACCATTGTCTTTCTTTTCTTTGAAATATCATCGAGATACTTCTGATATTCAAGATTATACAGACGTGTTCTTAATTCTTTTAAAGCTTTATCGTAATTTTTTATCTGAGATTTTTCATCCTGGCATGTAACTACAATGCCGGTAGGTATATGAGTCAGACGTATTGCTGAATAGGTAGTGTTAACCGACTGCCCCCCTGGCCCGGAAGAACAATAGGTGTCTTTTCTTACATCCTCATTTTTTATTACTACGTCGAACTCGCTTGCCTCAGGAAGCACAACTATAGAGGCGGCTGAAGTATGAATTCGTCCCTGGGTTTCTGTCTGGGGAACTCTTTGAACACGGTGAACACCTGATTCGTACTTCATAATTCCATAAACTCCATTACCGGTAATGCTTAGAACGATTTCCTTGTATCCTCCGGCCGTACCTTCCGATGCATTGTTCACCTCAACTTTCCATCCCCTGCTTTCAAAATATTTGCTGTACATCCTGAAGAGGTCCCCTGCAAAAATACTCGCTTCATCTCCACCTGTTCCTGCTCTTATCTCCATTACGGCATTCTTTTCATCTTCAGGATCGACAGGGATAAGCAGTAATTTAATCTCTTCCTCCATTTCAGGAAGAGCGGTATTAAGCTGTTCAAGTTCAGCTTTTGCCATTTCCCTCATCTCCTCATCTTTCTCAGTAGATAGCAGTTCCTTTGTACTTTTAATATTTGTAAGGGCCAGCTTATATCTCTCGTATGACTCTATAATCGGTTGAAGGTCTTTATATTCCTTATTTAATTTGACGTATCTTTCCATATCTGAGAGAACATCAGGCTTGGTCAGAAGCTCACCAACTTCAATGAACCTTTGTTTCACACCTTCAAGTCTCTCAAGAATCATATTGTTTGCCATAATATCATAAAATTTTCAGGGTGCAAAGGTAATAAATTAGGATGAATGGTGCAAAGGCAAAATGATATTAAGGCGTCTGGCTTCAGGCAACGGGCTTTAGGTTAACCATTAAGATAAAGTGGGTTGAGATTCAAAAGGACAAATTAAAAATGAACACTTTTTCGAATATTTTCTAAATATATTCGAAAATACCGTTTTCAGAACTTATTGTAAGCTTTTTCTTTGATGAGGATTCACACCGCCCGATTACTCTGGCGTCCAAATTGAATCCATCAGCGATTTCGATTATTTTTTCAACGACAGACGTTTCAGCATATATCTCAAACCGGTGACCCATATTGAATACTTTGTACATCTCTTTCCAGGAGCTTTCTGATTGCTCCTGGATTAACCTGAATAAAGGAGGAAGTGGGAACATGTCATCTTTAATAATGTGCATATTATCAATGAAATGCATAATTTTTGTCTGACCACCACCGCTGCAATGTACCATACCATGAATATCTTTCCGCATAGTTTCAAGCATCTTTTTAATTACAGGCGCATATGTTCGGGTTGGCGAAAGGACGAGTTTACCTGCATCTATATTCAACTCCCTTATTTTATCTGTAACCTTCAGATTACCAGCATAAACCAGGCTTTCAGGAAGTAAATTATCAAAACTCTCGGGGTATTTTTTTGCCAGATAATTTGCAAAAACATCATGCCGGGCAGAAGTAAGCCCGTTGCTGCCCATACCTCCGTTGTAATCCTGTTCATAGGTTGTTTTTCCGCTTGAGGAGAGCCCTATTATAACATCACCTGCCTTAATATTATGGTTTGAAATAACTTCATTTCTCCTCATCCTGGTAACAACTGTAGAATCGACAATAATTGTCCTTACGAGATCACCAATATCTGCAGTTTCACCCCCCGTGGAGAATATTCCGATTCCCATCTGACGAAGTTCTTCAAGGATCTCTTCGGTACCGCTGATTATAGCTGAAACAACTTCACCTGGAATAAGATTCTTATTTCGTCCGATTGTTGATGAGAGCAAAATATTATCGCATGCGCCAACACAAAGCAGGTCGTCGAGGTTCATAATTATAGCATCCTGAGCGATTCCTTTCCAAACAGAAATATCGCCGGTCTCTTTCCAGTATATATAAGCAAGAGAGGATTTAGTACCTGCTCCGTCGGCATGCATAATGTTGCAGAATTCAGGATCGCCGCCAAGTAAATCCGGTACTATTTTACAGAATGCTTTGGGATACAGCCCTTTATCTATACCTGAAATTGCTCTATGAACATCTTCTTTTGAAGAGGAAACTCCTCTCAGATTGTATTTTGAACTATTTGCCATATAAAAAGTCAACGTGCAAAGTTAATAAAAAGGGAAAGGTGATAGGAGCTGACGAAAGAAAATCAGGGTTACTCTTTCTTCCCATGATTATAAACCCATTCAATAGCCTGAATTAAAAGTCTCCGGTAGTTCGGGTTTTCAAAAGTCGGAGAATCATGCCCTGATTGCATTGTCACAATCCTTGCTTTGCCATAAGTTTTTGTCCAGCCGATAACCGGTGTGCTTGTTGTATCTGTTGTTGTAAGGATCGGTTTCACTCCGGGATCTACCCAGAAACCTTTATATGTTTCGTCGAATAGATTAAAATCTTTAACTCCCTCAGTAACAGGATTCTTCGTATCCACAACTATTGCCCTGAAATGAATATCGTGAATATACGAACATGCAGGGTATTCTTTGCCATTCAGGAAAGTTGCTTTATGAAAATATTTTCCGCCAATAATATGCCAATATTCCTCCCAATTATCAAATGCACAGATGCTATGATGCAATACAACAAGAGGCTTCCCCTGACGGATACAATCCGCAAAAATTGTTTTTTGTTCATCGGTAATAGTTTGCCACATGTGGTAAAAGACCAGAACATCATATTTATTCCTGTTCTCAGGAAGAAACATTTCATATGCAGAAGGAAACTCAGCAACCTGATAAGTTATTCTACTCCCGAAACTGGCAAACATGGCATTAAAAGTCTCCTTACTGTAACTGTGGCCACCTGTAACAACAAGGAGACGAATTGGTTCGTCTTTAGCGCTTTCAGCTGGAGCAGTCAATGAAAATGGAAGGAGAGTAAGTATAATTATCAGGATATTCTTCATTCAATGAGAATTAAGGATTGGCATGAAATCAAATTAAAGAAAAATAATTATTAAGCTATCCGGAAATTATTTCTTTGGTGATTCATAATCGGTTCTCATAACCTTGAACTCAGTTCTTCTGTTGATCTGATTTGCAATTTCCTTTTGTTCGTCGTTAGCGAGAGTATTGATATACTGTTCAGTGAGCGTTGCACCTGATTTCAGGAACGGGTATAAAGAACTTATTTCAGAATCGACAACCTTAGGTTTTGATTTTCCGTAACCTTTGGCAGTAAGTCTGTCCAGTTCTATCCCTTTGCTTATAAGATAATCTACAACCGACTGAGCCCTTTTCTGAGACAGTGTAAGGTTATATTCTTCAGTATTTCTTGAATCGGTGTGAGACATCAGCTCAATAGTCACATTCGGGTTGTCATTTAGGGTTTCAACGAGTTTGTCAAGTGTTACCATTGATTCAGGTCTCAGGTCCCATTTGTCGAAGTCATAAAATATATTTGAGAGTTCGATTGGTTTATCAATTGGCGTAAGTAGGATTGTCACCATAAAGTCACGGCTTTTCTCCTGTCCTTTGGTCGTAACTTTTTCTTTGCCATTAAGATAGCCTCTTTTTGAAGCAAGAAAGATATAGTCAACAGCCGGTTTTAGTGCAAATTTGAAGTCGCCGCTGGTTCCTGTCACAGCCTGGAAATTGGTGGCGTCGCTTGCTATAAGTTTAACCGTCGACCCTTGAACAGCCGCGCTTGTTTTCTCATCCTTTACTAGTCCGATTACGTTAAATTTCAGGGGAGGCATTTCGAATGAATAAAGGTCGTCATTGCCTTTCCCCTTTCTGGTTGAGCTGAAAATCCCAGCTTCTGTTTCATTCTGGAAAACTATTCCGAAATCGTCTGAAGAGCTATTAATTGGAGGTTTAAGGTTCTGAACCACCCATGTTCCATCGAGCTGCGGTTTGGCTTTAAATATATCGAGTCCGCCCATTCCAATATGTCCATCGGATGAAAAATAAAGAGTCCCGTCGTTCCTGACATATGGAAAAACTTCATCTCCGCTTGTATTAATATCCGGACCGGCGTTTTTTGGTTTTGACCAAGGTGAACCAGGTTTATCGCGGGTAACAAAATAAATATCTTTCCCTCCAAAACCTCCTTTTACATCTGAAACGAAATATAAAGTAAGACCATCCGGTGCAATTGCGGGATGAGCTGCGACTATTGAATCAGGCATTATTCCCAGATTCTTTGGATCAGTCCAGGACTCGCCTTTTCTTTGGGAGTACATTATTTCACAACCTCTTTTGTCGCGCTTTCCAGCTTCGCATCTGGTAAAATAAACTTCCTTATAATCGGTTGATATATTTGGCGTTCCGTCTTCAAACTCGCTGTTAAGCACTTCGACGGGAACCGGGATACTCCATTTTCCCTTTTTATCGAGACGACTTTCAAAGATATCCGTAAAATTCTGTCCGGTAGCGCCATGTGTTTTATTACCCCGGGCATCATCCCTTGAAGACGTGAAATATACTATTCCAAAATCGTCACGTGCATAAGCCGGGCTGAAATCAGCGTCTTTTGAGTTTATATCCTTCATTTCATCTACCTTATATGCCTCAGGATTTCTGAGCCATTCGGTAGCAAGTTCACAAGCTCTAATTTCCTGATCGGCTCTTGAGTCGGCAGGTAAAAGTTGTTTATATTTCTTAAATTCATCTATGGCAAGCTGGTACTTACCATTTTTCTTGAGAGATTCGGCGTACCAGTATTCTGCTTCGGGTTTTGCATAAGCGGTTTTTACTGCTTTTTTGTACCAGATCTCAGCATTTTTGGGATCGTTGATGAGACGGTAGCATTCAGCAACCATGTAAACCATATCTGCCTTTGTAGCCTTGTCTTTAGATTTTGAATATGTATTCTTGAAGTGGTCTATGGCCAGAAAATATTCTCCTGAGTTAAAATACTCATAGGCACGTTCAGCCCTTCGTTTCTGGGCAAATGACACATGTGATCCGGCAAGTAATATTATGATTAAAAAAAGAAGGAAAGATTTCATCAGAGGACAGTTTAATTTTTAATGGCTTTATTGTTTGTCCCGCACAGGCAGGAGAAACCACATGTTAAAGAAACATTTACAGGTGTTTACGCTTGAAGAACATGTAGGTTTCATATGAGGATAATCCGTTATGCTGTAAAAGTAATCAAATTTATAATATTGATATAAATGAATAACGTGATGTACGATTGATTTATTATAAACAAAGGATCCCGCTAATTGCGGGACCCCTAACCAACTAACCATGAAAAACCGAAAATTATTATCTGGTGAAAAGCAGTTCCCTGTATTTCGGGAGTGGCCACATTTCATTATCAACAATTAGTTCAAGTTTGTCAATATGATCCCTTATCTCGTCCAGATAAGGTTTCACATTCTTTTCATAAGCAATAGCCTTCTTAAAATTATCATCTATAATATTTGCCTTTTTACGTTCCTCAACCATATCATTTACCAATCTTTTGATAGAAGAGATATGATCTGAAATCGTCACAATGACTTCTTTCCTTGCCCCGGCAAGGCGTTCGAATTCAATTTCGTTAAAGACCTCCTTCAATCCTTTCACATTGTCTATTAAAGATGTCATGTATTTTATTGCAGTAGGAACTATATGATTGATAGCAAGATCACCCAGAACACGTGCTTCAATTTGGACTTTCTTTGTGAACTTCTCATACTCAACTTCGACGCGGCTTTCGAGCTCCTTGTCAGTGAAGATACCTGTTCCGACAAGCATATCCCTGGATTCTTTTGCCAGGTAACGGCTTATCGACTCAGGAACGCTGGTAATATTACAAAGGCCTCTTTTTTTAGCTTCCTGATGCCATTCTTTACTATAGTTATCACCTTCAAATAATACTCTCTCAGATTCGAGAATATACTTTTTCAGGACCTGGAAAATGGCCTCATCCTTATTTACACCTTTTTTAATAATTACATCCACATCTTTCTTAAACTGAGTCAACTGATAAGCAACTGCAGCATTGAGAACAATCATTGCAGGACTACAATTTGCTGAAGACCCTACAGCTCTGAACTCGAACTTGTTGCCGGTAAAAGCGAATGGAGATGTTCTGTTTCTGTCAGTATTATCGAGCAGAATTTCAGGTATTTTGCCAATTCCAAGTTTAAGTTCGGTTTTTTGAGCCGGCGTCATCTTTTTATCCGTTACTTTCCTCGCTATATTCTCAAGCATATTTATCAGGTAAGTACCAAGAAAGACTGAAATTATGGCTGGTGGAGCTTCATGACCTCCGAGCCTGTAGGAGTTGGATTCGTTCATTACAGATGCTCTGAGAACGTCGTTACTGTCATTCACAGCTTTGATAACATTTACGAGGAAGGTAAGAAACTGCAAGTTGGTTTTTGGATTTTTCCCGGGAGATAATAAGTTTACTCCTGTATTAGTAGCCATCGACCAGTTATTGTGTTTCCCGGAACCGTTGATTCCTGCAAATGGTTTTTCGTGAAATAAAACTCTTAGTTTATGTTTCCGGGCTACCTTTCTCATAACATCCATCAGCAACAGATTGTGGTCAACTGCGAGGTTTACCTCCTCGAAGATCGGAGCACTTTCGAACTGATTTGGAGCTACTTCATTATGACGGGTCTTTACCGGAATTCCGAGTTTATAAGCCTCACATTCGAAATCTTCTATAAAAGCCATAACCCTTTCTGAAATAGAACCAAAATAATGATCTGAAAGTTGCTGATCTTTTGATGACTGGTGCCCCATGAGAGTTCTTTCAGCCAGAACAATATCGGGTCTTGCATAATACAATGCATCATCAATCAAAAAATATTCTTGTTCACAGCCAAGAGTAGCAATTACTTTGGTTACATCTTTATCAAAATACTGGCAGACATCAGTAGCAGCTCTGTCAAGCTCTGAAAGAGCTTTCAAAAGAGGAGCTTTATAATCAAGAGCTTCACCTGTCCATGAAACAAATATTGTTGGTATACATAGGGTAGTTCCGACAATAAACACAGGTGACGAAACATCCCACGCAGTATATCCTCTAGCCTCAAAGGTATTGCGAAGACCCCCACTGGGGAAACTTGAAGCATCCGGTTCAGACTGCACCAGAACTTCGCCTGAGAATTTCTCAACAACTTGTCCATTTTCAACAATCTCAATAAATCCATCATGTTTTTCAGCGGTTCCATCGGTAAGAGGGTGAAACCAGTGAGTATAATGAGTTGCACCTTTACCTGTAGCCCATGCTTTGAGCCCCATAGCCACCTGGTCAGCTTCCTGTCGGGTTAAAGATTTTCCCTCATTAATTGCGCGTTTCACTACTTTATAAGCCTCTTTTGAAAGGAAACGTTCCATTTTAGGAAGATCAAAAACATTTTCTCCGTAGTATTCGGAAACGATTTTCGACGGTTTAGTAACTTCAACAGGTCCCCTGCTGAATACTTCTCTTAAAGCACTAAATCTAAGTTCTGCCATTTTTTGTAATTTTTTGTGTAAATATAGTATATTTTATATTTACACCCCTGTTTTTAATGATATTTTTAAATTATTTTACATTTTTCTCAGATCAGACCCCCTGTTTTTATCCATTATTATCTTTTTCTTGATTTTTTCTTAATCATATTTCAGTTTCAACTTCGGATCTGAATTTCAGGGGTAAATTGTCCTTACACTTAAATAATCTGAAAGTATTGACAAAGAAAAAATTCTGTATTTTACAAATACTTGCTTTACTGGTGCTTACAAAGCCGTACACAAAATATTTCTTCTCCTGTTTTTTAAAGTAATTTTGTTATATTTGTCGCCTGTATTTTAAAATGGTATAACAAATTAATTTTTAAACTTCTTTATAAATGTCAACACTTCAATTTTTACGTGAAAAGGCAGGTGTACTGGTTGCAGGAGTAATAGGTCTATCGCTTTTCTTATTTGTCGTAAGTGATTTTTTCGGTAGAGGAAGAGGTCAGAGACTTAAGCAAAAAAAGTATTATGAAATTGGCAGGATAAATGGTGAATACATCTCTTATCAGGATTATGAACAAAGAGTTCAGGATCTCCAGGAGATATATAAACTATCGGGTACAACTAACATCGATGAAGCAACTTCTGAGAATATCAGGGAGCAGATGTGGCAGCAGATGGTCAGAGAAAAAATCCTCGATGTTCAATATAAAGGGCTGGGTATTGGAGTGAGCACTGAAGAGCTTGATGAATTAGTTCTTGGTAATGATCCGCATCCGATTGTAAAGCAATTATTTACCGATAGGCAAACAGGGCAGTTCAACAAATCCTTCCTTGTTAATTTTCTTAAATCAATTGAAGTCGATGAACAAGCAAAAAAGTACTGGTTGTTTTTCGAAAATGAAATTATTGCAGACAGGATGAATTCCAAATATAATAACCTGGTTACCAAAGGGCTATACGTAACTTCAAAACAGGCAGAATTTGAAAACAGTCTTGCATCCAGAACAGTAGACTTCAGTTATATGCTAAAAAGCTACTCTGAAGTTTCTGATTCTACAATTAAAATTTCAGACGGTGAAATTAGCGCATACTATTCTGCTCATAAACAGAACTATAAGAGAACCGCAGAAAGAGATCTTGAATATGTGACTTTTGATATTACACCATCTGAAGATGATAAAATGCAGGCTGCAAAATGGATAAACAACACCAAAAATGAGTTTGCTTCTGCTACTGATGCCGTGCAGTTTATTAATACTACTTCAGATACTCGTCATACAGGTTTTTATACTGCTTTTTCGGAAGTACCTGACAGTCTAAAGGCTTTTGCAAAAAAAGAGAATAAGAAGGAGGTCTATGGCCCTTATCTTGAAAATGGTACTTATAAACTTGCCCGGATTCTTGATGCAAGTGACAGACCTGATTCAGTTCATGCACGTCATATTCTTCTTTCGCCAAAACAAAATCTTCCTTTAGCTAAGATTAAGCTTAAGGCCGACAGCCTGATTAAAATTATTAAATCAGGAGTTCCTTTTCAGACAGTCGCCAAAGCGAATTCTGATGATCAGAGTTCATCACAAATCGGCGGAGATCTTGGGTGGTTTAAAGAAGGAAGGATGGTTGTTCCCTTTAGCAATGCATGTTTCACAGCGAAAAAAGGTGAACTTACAACTGTTGAAACAAATTACGGGGTACATATTATAGAGGTACTAGATCAGTCGAAGAAGGTGAGAAAATATGATATAGGGATTATTGACAGGAAAATACTACCAAGTTCGATTACAAATCAGAAAGTTTACGCTGAAGCCAGCAGGTTTGCCGGGACTATAGACACATATGATAAATTTAATAAAGCTGTTGCAAGTCAGAATCTGAATAAACTTGTGGCAAACAATATTGCTCCACAGCAAAAAACATTACCGGGGTTGGATAAGCCAAGATCAATAATCATGGCACTTTTTCAGGCTGATCAGGGTAAAATTGTACTTGATGCTAGTCAGCAGGCAGTGTTTGAGATTGGGGATAAATATGTTGTTGGATTTTGTACTAAGGTAAATGAAGATGGCACTGCACCATTAAAGGATGTAAAAAATGATATCCGATATAGCATAATGAAGGATAAGAAAGCGGATATAATTTCTGCTCAGCTGAACGCATTAAAGAAAGAGGCAAAGACTCTTGAAGAAATAGCAGGCAAATCCAGTGAGAGAGTACTGGAAGCCACGCAGGTCAGTTTTAAATCATATTCAGTCCCGGGAGCAGGAGTTGAACCAGCACTTATCGGAGCTTCTTCAATAGCAGAACAAAATGTTATAAGCGGACCAGTGAAGGGGAATAACGGTGTTTATTTGATTAATGTCAATAATGTGGTTCCAACCGCCTCCGAAGATCCTAAACTACTAAAGAACAGATTAATGGCTTCATTTCAGATGAGGGGTACCTATGAAGCTTATGAATCGCTCAAAAAGAATGCTAATGTTGTTGATAAACGATATAAATTCTATTAGAATTGTTGACTTATATATCCCCTGAAAAGTGTCGGGACTAGCTTTAACGGGGATTTATTATTAATCAGACATTTTAATCCTGCTTAGCAGGCATTGGGGTGAAAAAAAAGGTGCTTTCAGGCACCTTTGTTATTACATCACCCTTTAAATCTCTCCAGAACTGAGACATCATCCATTTCTCTTGAAAGCCCTTTTATTACGTCAGGTGGAGTTTCATAAAGATCGAGTATCATTAGTCCATCAAGGCAGTTATTGAATTTCGGGTCGATATTGAATCCAATTATTTTCGCATTTATTTCCATATACTTTTTTAATAGTACCGGCAGCTTGTATCCTGGTTCGATATCAAGAATAATCTTTTCAATCTTATTGATGTCTTTTTCAGCATTGTCTATGAATATTCTTCGATCGATTATTTTATCAGTATTCACCACAAAATCCTTTCTTGGAATGATATACTTTGCCAGGTCCTCGTTATAAAAATAGGTTTTAATAAATTCTACTATCAGGCTTTTTGAAAACCCGGAAAGATCGTTGCTAATGCTTACCGGTCCAATCAGGTAGCGATATTCAGAATGTTTGAGGAGGAATATCATAATTCCTTTCCAAAGAAGGAATAAAGGAATAACTTTTCTCTGATAATCTTTTGTGATAAACGATCTTCCCAACTCGATCGATTCAGCCATTACCGGAATGAATTTCTTTTTAAGTCTGAACAGGGAATTAATATAGAATCCTTTTATGCCGTAAAGTGCAAGAATTTCTTTTCCTTTTCCTATGCGATAGGCACCAACGATTTTCTTTTCAGCATTATCCCATATGAAGAGTTGATAATAATAAAAATCATATTCATCAATATCAGTGCTTTTATTTGTTCCTTCCCCGACCTCCCTGAAAGTCATTTCTCTGAGTCTTCCAATTTCACTAAATATATTAGGTATTACCACAGTTGGAGCACAGATAACTGAGTAGTTCTTTGTTGTAAAGAGTTCATATTTGGAACTGACATTCCTTACCTCATCAGCTAGAATATCGGGAGGGACTGGTTCAACTAATTTTTCAGCTTTCTTTTTTTTCTTTCCAGTTTGTTTATTGAAAAATTTATGCACCTCAAGGACCGAACCAAGTGAGTAAACCCTTGCCCTCAGATATCTGCCAAATTGTGATGTGTCTTTGAATTCAGATTGTTCTTTAACTGTTACTGGAGTCCCAATCCTGATTTTAATTGTTTTGTTTTTTTTATTAAAAAGTTCCGAAGGAAGTTTTGCCGAACGAAGGATGGGGTTTATTTTCCCAAGTATATGGATCCATCTTGTATTTGTACCATGAAAATATAATGGAATGACAGGAACGCCGGCATTTTTGATGAATTTAAGGGCAGGATTCTGCCATTCTTTATCGAGGATAACCTTTGATACCTCGTAATGCCCTGATTCTTCACCTGTCGGAAAAATTCCAATACAATGACCATCCCTGATATGCTTAATTGCTTCTTTTATGCCTGAGAATGAAGACTTTGAGTATTTTGATTTTTCGAATGTATTAATTGGTATTATTATATTTTTCAGAGGTTCGATATTCTGAAGAAGAAAATTTGCCATAATTTTAAAATCTTTTCTTTTCTGATATATAATCTTGAAGAGAAGCATAGAATCAATACCTCTGTAAGGGTGATTTGATACTGTTATAAAGCTGCCCTCCTGTGGAATATTTTTCAGATCATCTTCAGGAATATCAAAATTTATCTCAAGTTGTTCTATAAGTAAGTCAACCAGTACAATGGGATCTTTATCATGTGCTTCAGAATAGACTTTATTAAGCTTGTTATATTTAAAAATCTGCAAAAGAGTTTTGACAATGATAGTACCCTCAGGTATTGTAAGGTTTTCTGTTTTGGCAATATCTTTTGATGTCAGGATTTTCATTGTAGGAAGTGTGATCTATCAAATATACTAATTTTTGGTATTTTATGAGTATAGAATCAGTTCCTAATGAATAGAATGCTTATTAAGTAAGAATGAAGAACCTTTGAAATCAGAATGAAGAAGTTTTTTTAGTTCATAATTCAAAATTCGTTTATTCTTCATTCTTAATTCTTCTTCATAATATACAAAATAAGAAAGCCCCTCAG
>Ga0182027_10002182_pt1 | contig 31916 bp, 25 predicted proteins | sample 712E1DmetaG_FD_121300 | JGI IMG/M metagenome (GOLD analysis project Ga0182027, IMG submission 121300) | Permafrost microbial communities from Stordalen Mire, Sweden - 712E1D metaG (Illumina Assembly) | ecosystem: Environmental > Terrestrial > Soil > Wetlands > Permafrost | place: Sweden...
CTATTTGTCCTACTAATGCATGCAATCTTCGATGTATATATTGCTTTGAAAAGGAAAAAGGAGAGAAAGTAATTGAGAATAATAATTCAAGTGATATTATTAACTATATTGAAAGTATTATTAAAGAACAGAGCAATATCCAAACTTTAGATATTATGTGGTATGGAGGAGAGCCATTAATGAATTTTAAGTATATAGAAGATATTTCAGAAAAATTAATATTATTAGCTAATAAATTTGAAAAAGAATATAAAGCCGGAATAATAACTAATGGCACTCTTTTATCTCAGGAAATAATTGATCGTTTTGAGCAATTAAAAATTTCAGATGTTCAGATTAGTATTGATGGTGGGAAGAGTAGTCATAATAAAAAAAGGATTTATAAAGAAGGAAAGGGAACTTATGATGTTATACTAAAAAATGCATCCTTGCTTCCAAAAAAATTAAAAACTACTATTAGAATACATTGTGACACAATTGTGTTAAATAGCTTAAACGAATTATTCTCTGATTTGGAAAAACATGGTATTTGGCCTCAAAGGGCTGGCTTCGTTACATTAAACCTCGCTAATTTAAAAAGTGACGGAAATATTTCTGAAGGAGAATTTTTCAAAGCCAGAGAATTTTTTAGAATAATGCAACTAAGATATTATAATAGATGGGCACGGAATAATAATGTTAAGCAAGCTGGTTTGAAAGTAAAATATCCGTCAATCATGACTCCATTTTGTGGAACAGCTTCGAGTGTTAATGGATGTGTTATAGATGATAAAGGTTATGCCTCAAAATGTTTTGAGGATGTATATTGTAAAGACAAAAACGCTTTTCATCTGAAAGATAAAAATAGTAAAAATAATAATTATACCAACTATGTGGATTATAACAAATTCACAAGTGATATCAAATGCAATAATTGTAAAATAATGCCTATTTGTGAAACAAATTGTATTAAGCTACATTTAGAGAATAAAGTATCATGTTCGGAATGGAAGTATCTTCTACCATATCATCTTAAAAAATATTATTTGCGTGAATTCACAAATAAATGATTTAATTAACAAAAATGTTTTGCTGAAAATATTTAAATATGGTTGTCTCAAAAATTATTGAACCCAATTACACTGCACTTTTGTGGGAGGCATTAAAGAAAGCTCATGAAAATTGGAATTATTGATAGCGGATTAGATGTTAGACATAAGGTCTTTAACAAAGAAAAGATAAGTGGTTATGGAATATATCAAAAAAATGATGAATATAAAATCACTAATGACTATCATGATGAAATTGGACACGGAACAGGTATTGCTGGCATTATTCACAAATCACTTCCTAATGAGCAATTGCTTATTGTGAAGGTATTTGATAAAAATTTAATAACACATGAGACTGTAATATGTAAAGCATTGCAAATATGCATTGAGAATAATGTTGATATTATTAATATGAGTTTAGGCATTGAAACTCAGAACCCTTCAAACGATTTAATTTCAATCATCAATGAAGCTTATAAAAAAAATATAATCATTATTTCTGCTGCAAATAATTCACCAAATATTGAATGCTACCCAGCCTACTTTTCGAGTGTTTTTGGAGTAATATCAGGTAATATTAAAAACAAAAGTGAGTTTGGATACATAAAAAATTCGCCTATTGAATTTATAGCAAAAGGAACAATTCAAAGAGTTGTATGGAAGAATGGAGAATATAATATTACGGGAGGAACAAGTTATGCATGTCCTCATTTTACAGTAATAGTTGGAAATTTAAGGCTTAACAATAGCAATTTAAGCATATCTGAAATAAAACAAAGATTAATAGATACTTCAAATGAAAAGTATACCCCAACTCATGTTTTAAACAACTCTGAATTTGCTCAAATGGGAATTTATAATAAAGATATTGAAGAAGTTGGAAATAGATTATTTAATACTAAGTTAGAATGTGCTAAAATGAATAATATTTTATTATTCCCAATAAGTGAAAAAGAAATTAATACTTTACTGGAATTCTCTGAATCAGGTTCGTTAAAAAAAGAAATTCTAATTGATTACCCTAAAATGGGAAATTCGAAACATACGTCTAAGTTTAACATCATTAATCGAATACCCAATAATGAGGAAATAAAATCAGTTGATTCTTTTGTTTTAGGATACTTTCATGATCATCAGTTTGAGGCAAATGTAAAATTTGGATATGAACTGGTCGAATTAGGAATAATGTATAACAAAAACTTTTTTGTTTTTGATTCAAGACTTGAAAAAAAAATTAAGGAAATAGCAAAAAAATTTGATTACAAAGGCAATATAATTATACCCAAGGTTGATGATTTTTTGTTTAAGGATGTTATGAAGCTAAGGTTTTTACCTACTTTAAAAACACCCGTTTTAGCAGTTATTGGAACGAGCAATAAACAAGGTAAAATTACGACACAATTACGATTAAAAGAAATACTTGAAAGAGAAGGTTATAAAGTAGCGTTGATTTCAACTGAACCCCAGGGAGAACTGCTTGGTGCGTGCTTCTCATTTCCTTTTGGTTTTAATTCGACTGTAGAAATTAAAAGAGAAGATTGGAGTGTTTTTCTTAGAATATTATTACGTGCTATTCAAGAGTTTTTAAAGCCCGATATTATACTAACTGGTACACAAGGATGTTTTATACCGAGAATGGCTAGAAATAATTTATGGGGCAGTGAATTGGATCCACTTGAGTATATACATGGTGTTTTACCGGATGCTTTCGTTTGTGTAATAAACCCTGAAGACGATATAAAACTCATAAATTCAATGGTAACAACAGCAGAAGCTTTTACTAAATCTAAACCATTGTTTTATACCCTAAACCCTATGGAAAGGAATTATGATCGACAAGAATTTAACAATACTCGAATATTAGATGACAAAGAGTATGATGAAAAGCTTTCTTTTTTTAGCCAACAGTTAAATAGTGAAGTATTTAACATCATGGATACTAGCAAAGATGAAATATTCATTAAGTTCATACAGGATTTTTATTCAATAAAGAATGACTATTTAGAATATTTAAATTAATTATCGGGTAAGTTAAACATTTTAATAATAGATAATTACAATGGCGAATATAATTTTTACAAATAAGTGCAATATAAAATGTCCATTTTGTTTTGCGTCAGAGAATAATGCGGAGAGCAATATGAATGATATTTTGCAGTTCGATGCATCAAAGACTTGGAGTATTAGCACGTTTCTAAATAAAAAGGATTTTCGCTTTTGTGGAGGTGAACCAACTATAAATCCCAATATCTGTGAAATAGCTGATCTATTATTAAAGCAAGATTATGAAATATTTTTTATGACCAATGGCATTTGGAATAATAAATTTACTGAATATATAAAACATCTGCCATTTAAAAATGTAAATAAGATTCGGTATCTTTTTAACGTTTTAGAACCCTCGCTATATAAAAATAATGAAATTGAAATATTAAAAAGATCTTTAGCAACGATAATTAACCCTTTGCGAGTTACATTAGGCTTTACAATATATAAAGAAGATTTCAATTATGAATACTTAATAGACCTAGCATTAGAATACAATATTAAAAATATTAGGTGGAGCGTAGCTTCCCCAAATATAAGTAATTATGATGAAAATGTTGGCGAAACCAAATTCTCAAGGATCGCAAATAAATTATACGAACTACATAATTCTTGTATTTCTAATAATTTGATATTAAATGGAGATTGCAACTATATCCAGCCATGTTTCTGGGACAATTCACAGCTTTCGGAGCTATTAATTAAAAATGCAAAGAAAATACAATTTAATTGTTCCAATGGTTCTCCAGTAGATATTGGAGCTGATGGAATGGCATGGAGATGTTATGGATTATACTCAGTTATGAAAACAAATATTTCCAAATTCAAAAATGATGAAGAATTAGAGAAATATTTTACCAGGAGAGTAAAATTATTAAATAACATGTTTGCATATGAAGAATGCCAGAATTGCCAATATTGGCAAAAAGGTTGTAATGGTGGGTGTTATGTATATAGAATTAAAAGGGCAATTAAACAAAAATCAGATATAGTTTTGTTTCCAATAGATAACGATGTAGAAATTTTAAAATGTAAACCCTTTAAAAAAGATAATGTTATAATTAAAACAGAAAATGAAGAGGATATTTTAATATTAAACTATACAATAATATCTAATGAAGATGAGAATACTCTTCAGTTTTTAAAGAATATTGACGGGGAAAAATCCATTAACGAATTGATAAGTATGTGGAAAGATAATTTTTCCAGTATAGAAAAAGCTCAAAGTATAATTATTGCAAAATGCAGGGAACTATTTGATAAGGATTACATTGGCATTAATTATCAATATGATATTGTTCCGGGGAAAAAACCCTCAAAGCCTATACCTTTAAGTAATACAGACGTTACAAAGGAACCTATAGAAGTAGAAGCGCTTTTGCGGTCATAAGTTTGGGCTCGAAGATTTGAACATGGAACCCAGTTGTGAGTTACACAATTTTAAGATTGAAAATTTGTTAAAGGAATTATATATGATGAGCTTCAATACAATTTATTATATTGTCAATGCTGTAAAAAAAATCAGTATCTATTTCATCATCGTCAAATTCAATTTCAAATTCATCTTCAATAAGACTAACAAATGTAATAGCCATTTTCGACTCGCTGAGTATTGCACTTAATATTTCTTTATCAGATGCTTGTCTGTTGTTCATGCTTGGTAGTAAGCAATGAAGAATGTTTAATATTTTTTCTCTAATTTCTTCTTTTGACATAAAAATATTAAGTTTACCTTACATCATACCTTATGAATGCAAAAGAAACACCCGTGAACAAAATCATATTCCAAAGCAACAAAATAAGGAGTTCCCATTTGGTAGCATTAATTGTTTGAACAAAAAATGGAATTTTGTATTCAAACTTTGGAACTTCTTCATACGATACAGACTTTTTTGACATAAAGCCGCTGGTGCAATATTCATTTGCCCAAATCAAATGATGACTTTGTTGGTCACCTTTGTCCTTGAGGATAATAAAATCCCGATAAGTCTGATGGTAATTTTTTAACTGATTGTAAAAGTTATTATACCGGGGAAATCCATTATCCGCTACTTTGTCGCCTAGGAAACGAAAGACTTGAAAGGGCGAGATTTTCGAAAACGCTATGCCTGAATTGACCTGATTAAAAAGGCTATTCCGATAGTCATTCCATGTTTTATTTACAATCTCATCTACTTTGTCAAAATAATTTTTGTTTGCCAACACTTCTGGTGTAGGGGTTTTCCAGTGACCATTCCAAAAGCTGCCACCAAGTGCTTTTGTTTCAATTGAAAGTTTATCGTTAATACTGTTTAGAGATTCAATAGGTACTGTTTTTTTTGCTATTACCCAACCAATTCCTGGAATCACTATGGAAAAAACTATCCAAACCAATATAACAAAACTTAAACTAACGATAGGCCTGGAGGTAAGCGTTGAAAGCAGCATTCCGATACAAACATTTAATGAGATAAATAAACTTGCAGCAAACAGATAATAAATAATATCAAAAAAATGGTTCCATGATAATTGAATTACAGGCGATAATAGCAATATGATTGAACTCATTATAGCTCCAGCTAACAGAGGAAGAAGAGTCACAAAGCAGATACCCAAATATTTGCCAAGTATAATATGGGTTCTGGAAACTGAATTGGACATCATCAGCTTCAGGGTACCTTCTACCTTTTCGCCTGAAAACGCATCGTAAGAGAAAAATATGCAAATAAAGCTAACAAACAAGATCAAGATATTGTTCCAGTCCAGCGCTTCCGACTCGGAGAAAAATGAATCTTCCTTTTTATAGTATTCCGGGTTTGAAGTAGTGAAGAAATTTAACTTTATGCCATTCGGAAGGTTCTTTTCCCAAGCTTCGGACATAAATCCTAAAACCGAAGGAGGATAAGCCAGTTTCTGATCTGTAAATGTAAGGTTCCATAAGTTTCCTGAATTCTTTTTTATTGCTTCCAAATTATCAGTTACTATCTTTTGATGCTGTATTCTGCTGTCCTTAAAATCCTTAATGAAAATCAGACTATTAGCAATAAATAGCGTCAGAATAATTGCGTAAGCAATAATCATCTTATTGGAACTTATATGGCTACGTACTTCTTTTATAAATATCACTTTTATCATGTCATCTGCTATTTTAGTTTTTTTCTACACGCAATGATATAAAAGCCTTGTTCACTATAAGTAATAAAACCAGATTGATTAATAACATAAAGAATAGTTCCAAAGGAACCTTAAATTTTTCAACGGGCTGGAATTTTGGAATATCAGTAAGGTTCAACCGGGGATAATTATCCCAACTATATTTGTCAATTACCGAATTATAATCTTTGCTGTTATCGGACCAGATATCCTGAGGAATCTGTGTAAAATACTTTGGCCCGAATCCATTCTTTGATTTAATGTAATTTATATAAATGGAACGATTTTGTCTGGCTTTTTTAAGCAAACTTAGTACACGGATGTCATAGCTAGTTCCTGCGATGCTCTTAGCTGTTTCATCCAATAAAAAACCGGGTATAAATACTTGAAGCCAAGATGCTATTTTTTTTTGCTTTAACTGATTATTCCGATAGTTATTGTAAGTATCCATCATCCTATTCTGATATTCTAATAATACAGGTATCATTCTCTTCACCTGCCCGGCATCAAATTCTAATTTAAATTTGCTGGTGATTCCCACCTTGTAAGGTAAGGAAATCCACCAATTATCTTTATTCATAAAACCAATTTTGGAACTTTCTATTGTATTGTTAAAATAAAGCTTCCCTTTGGGATAATTTTTTTCATGATCTTCAACTAGTTTATCTCCAAATTCATTGTAAATTCGATCAATGTCGGTTTTCAGTTTCTCAGACGAAGGAACATCGACCACCTTACTTACGGTGTAGGTTACCAATCGAGGATAGATAAATACAATTACCATCCATACAAGTAATCCATAAATCATGGCCTGGGCAGATGAAGGTGTTTTTATTGAAATCCATAGTCCAATGAAAATGAAAACCGAAAGAAATCCTAATGAACTTAAAAAGATCAATAATAATTTTATCCAAAAAATAGTTGACAACTGAATAAAAGGTTGTAAAGTGATATATAATGAAGAAAAAAGGAACATTATGAACAAGGGAATGGATATCGCAACTAATGCTGCAGAATACTTGGCCATAAAAAATTCAAGCCGGGTCACCCGGTTTATAAAAATTACTTTTAATGTTTGTTCTTCTCTTTCGCCCGCTATTGTATCGGCAATCAAAAAAATTGCCATGAGGCTTAATATAATTTTAATAATGCTTGTAATATCAAAATTCACGAATATAGCCATAAAAGGATTATTCTTTTGAGCAACGATTTCGAGTTCTGGTAGGTCTTCTACTGAAATCGTAATTTTATTTCCTGCCTTTTCGTCAAATCCTTTTGAAAATATGGATAATGGATTAGGAGGTATAATGACCGGTACATGGAGTTCTGCAAAAGTTCCTGCTTTCATTGCCTCATCGGAGGCTTTTAATGTTTCTGCCTCATAATTTTGAAAACGCTCCTTAAAGTCTGTAACTTGCACATAAACGGTAAAAACTGTTACAATTAACGATAATGCTACCATCAATGTAAACTTAAATGATTTCACCTGCTGCAAGAATTCATGTATTAATAATATCTTGAAATTTTTCATATTGGATCAACATATTAGGTATTATATTACTACTTCCTGCATATAATCTAAATAAACCTTTTCTAAATCTTCCTTTAAGAACTCGTCTCTATTTTTAACCATAACGAGCCGTCCTTCTTTCATTATTCCCACCCTATCTGCTAATTCTTTCGCCCTGAATATATCGTGCGTGCACATAAAAATGGTTTTGCCTTGGTTACGTTGTTCTTTCAACAAAACAATTAATTCTGCGGCAGCTTTAGGGTCAAGGCCAGAGGTGGGTTCGTCTAGCAATATGTTGGTGGCGTCCTTAATTAAAGCTATTGCTAACCCTACTTTTTGACGCATGCCTTTGGAGAAGGTTTTCAGTTTTTTCTCAAAAAAATCATCCTGTAATCCTACTTTTCGCAACATGGTATAATAATCTGCTTTGGTAAGATTGGCTTTACCTCCCAGTTTGGCAAAAAAATCGAGGTTCTGGCGGGCTGAAAAATTGCCGTACAGCATTACATTTTCCGAAACAAAAGACACATGTTTTTTAGAATCTAACGGGTCTTTGTTTACATCAATACCATTGATGAATGCTGTACCACTGGTAGGCTCAATAAAATTCAGGAATAGGTTAATGGTAGTTGTTTTGCCTGCGCCATTAGCGCCCAGAAGAAAAAAAATTTCGCCTTCTTTTATTTCAAGATTTAAAGAATCTAAGGCCAGGTTACCATCTTCGTATCGTTTGGTTAGATTTTGGGTTTGTAACATCTTACTAATTTTATATTTTATATTGTCGATTGATTGTATATTGTTGTCATCCTCCAGTGGTCGGACAAGTTTTGCTGCGCGTTATTTTATTTCGGTTAATTTTTCATTTTTTCATTCTTAATTCCTTCCTTCATTTTATTGTCTCATTGGCAAATTTCATATTGGCACATTATTCTTTTGCAATCATTGTGCCAATCAATTTATATTAAAGGTAATCAACATAATAAATAGTTTATCTAAAAAATGAGAATCTATAAAATACGACTAAAAATAAAATGTTAACCCGTTTTTACCCATATTGGGTAAGGTTGTGGAATCCATTCGATGAATTTAGCAAAGCATTCTCGCGATAGTGAATAAATGCCGTTTAGCCACTCCGAACATTTAGCTTATCGAAGGCAAATAATTTTAGGTGTAGAAATTACTGATGGAAAATATATCGAATCGTTCTAATTCATTACCTTTGATTTTTGAATTAAACATATATATGTCAAAATACCTGGTAGAAATAAATGAACGGAGTCAAAAAGGGAAAGCCCTCAAAATACTCCTCGAAAACGAGGAAGAAGTAAAAATAATCCCTTTCGGGCAATCGCAGAAATCCCAAATTCCCGATAGTAATTTCAAAAACTGGGCTGAATTTGACGAGGGTTTCAGTATTGCCGGGAATAATCCAATAAGGCTCAAAGATATAAGGACTAAAGCATGGTTCAGAAAGTAATTTTAGATTCCAACATTATTATTGATATTTATAATGGTATAGAAAAAACTTGGAAAGAAGTTCAAAGGATTGGGATAACTAATCTTTGCATTAGTGTTATTACTTATAGTGAAGCTATTTACGGAGCAGCCAACAAAACCGACCGTACAAAATGGAAAAAGCATTTAGAAAAATATAGTATTTTGCATATTAACCAACATATTGGGAACCTATTTACTGGTTTGATGGATAAATACGCCCTTAGCCATAACCTAATGATACCTGATGCACTTATTGCTGCAACGGCTATATATTACAAGATTCCTCTTTACACAGAGAATAAAAAAGATTTTGAATTTATTCCTAACCTGGTTTTATATAAAAATATATTGTTGGATATTTAAAACAATTAGCGCGTGTTCAATGTCATTAGGTTTAACCCCAACTCCGCCAGCGGGCGGACAGGCTCCTGAAAAAAGGGTCATAACTGGTCGATTACAAATTATAATATAATTCTATTGGACTATTGACAGAAAGCTATCCACTATTATAAAATGATTAAAGGTACAGGTATTGATATCGTGGATATCGATGATATAAAAGCCTCTATTAAGCAAAGCAAAAGGTTTATTACCAAGGTATTTACTCCTGATGAGATTGACTATTGCGAGCAAAAACCTTTTAAATATCATCATTACGCCGGGCGGTTTGCTGCAAAAGAAGCGGCCATGAAAGCCTTAGGCACGGGATGGAATAATGGGATTAGTTGGAAACAAATAGAAATCGTGAATAACGATGCCGGAAAACCGGATATTGTTTTCCATAAACAGGCTAAGCTTTTAATTGATAAACAGAATGTTAAATCCGTACATTTGTCCATATCACACGCAAACCAATACGCAACCGCCATAGTTATTTTAGAAAGTTAACCTGGATTATTCATGATTTACTTGATTATGATTTACATGATATTAAATGATGAAAAGTATTATTATTTCGTAAATAGCTGAATTCAAATTATTTTTTGGGATTTATGAATAATACAAATTAATGATTTGCCTCTATGACCTCTAAATTAATTTTTCGCTTTGCCAGATACCTGAAACCTTACTTAGGAAAAGAACTGATCCTGCTTTTGCTGATGATCCTTACTAATGCAGCTTCTTTAGTATCTCCATACATTTTAAAAATAATAATTGATAAAGTATTTCCATCAAAGGATTATACTTTTTTATTAGAATTACTTTTTATTTTATTAGGAGTTAATATTGTCAGACTAATATTGTCATTTTTATCTGATTATTTGTATACATGGGTAGGCAATAAAATAGTGAACGATATCCGTTTAGACCTTTATTATCACCTTATACACCTGCCGGTGAGCTATTACGATAAAAATAAAACAGGTGATACTATACACCGTATTAATAATGAAGTAAATACTGTTCAGGGAATTATTACAGGATCAGTTCTTCGGCTTATAAATAATGTATTAACCGTTATAGGCCTGTCAATTGCGTTATGTACATTAAATTATCAATTATTTCTGCTTGCATTATTGGTAATGCCCTTAATTTTTCTTAATACCAGGTATTTTCAACCTAAAATACAAAAAAACGTAAAGAAAAGCCGGGAGAAAGATGCCGACATCCTGAGTTATTTGGTAGAACGATTGGAAAATGTCAAATTGATAAAAAGCTATAATCGTTACGATTATGAAAAGTCAAAATTGCAATACAAGAATAACGAATTAATTAACATTAATTTAAAAAATGTAATACTCTCTTCAACAACACAGAATATTACCATGTTTTTTACGACGCTAACGCCCCTTCTTATTTTTTGCTGGGGAGGGAAACAAATTATTGTTGGAAGTATGACCATAGGTGCTTTAGTGGCATTTATACAATATATGAACCGTTTTTACAGTCCTTTAAAAGATTTAATGGGGTTATATTGGGATACCATACGGGCGAGCGTGTCAATGAAAAGAATATTTGAATTGCTTCAAATGCCTGTTCAAAGCAATGAGTTGATTAAATCCAAAGATTGTTCTTTAAAAAATAAAAATATTATTTTTGAGAACGTTGGTTTTAAATATGATGGACATGAAGTAATAAATAATCTCAATTTACGGTTGGAGGCAGGCAAAAAATATGCACTTGCAGGCACAAGTGGCTGTGGGAAAAGCACTTTGATCAATCTGTTGTGTAACTTTTACCAGGCCCAAAGTGGCCATATTTATTTGGGTAATATAGAAATTAAAGATTATGACCTGCATGAATTAAGAAGTAAAATTGCGTTGGTTACCCAGGACAATCAACTTTTTCACGATACAATATGGGATAATATCAAATACGGGAATTTTGAAAGTTCTGATCTTGAAATTGAAGAAGCCTCCCAGCTAACCGGGGTTAGTGATCAATTAAATAAAATAAAAGATGGTTATCAGGCGATTATTGGAGACAGGGGGGCAAAGTTATCAGGAGGTCAAAAGCAGCGAATTGCGATAGCCAGGGCAATTATAAAAAAAGCTGATATTATCATTCTGGACGAGGCAACATCGGCATTAGATTCTGAAAGTGAAAAAATAATTTTTGAGAACCTTTGCAGGTTATACAGTGATAAAACTATGATACTCATTAGCCACAGGTTAAGTGCAATAAAGGACGTAGATGAAATTATTTGTATGGATAAAGGAAAGGTAGTAGAAAACGGTAAACACGAAGAACTGATCAATAAACGAGGATTCTATTGGGCCCTTTTCAAAGAACAGATTGAATAAACTATGGAGAAGCAATTATTTTTCAATAGCGATTTAATCCCTTTGTTTGGGGTTATATACCAACCTGAAGTGCCTAAAAATAAGGGCTATCTTATTATTCATCCCTTCGCTGAAGAAAAGAAAAGTTCGCAAAGGACTCTTGTAGAGATGGCAGAGGGGCTTTGCAGAGAAGGCTTTTATGTATTTATATTTGATTTAAGAGGTTGCGGCGATAGTCAGGGTAATTTAAAAGAGGCTAGTGTTACAAGTTGGCTGGCCGATATCAATAATGCTTTAGTATATTTTAGAAAAGAAACGAAGATAAATGATATTGATATCATTGGATTACGATTTGGCGCTTATTTAACTATGTTATATAGCCATAGGATTGAACAGGTTAAAAACCTGGTACTTATTGAACCGATTCTCCATCCCCTTGATTATTTGCGCAAGTCATTGAGAGGTAAGCTTATAAAAGAACTTTGTACTGAAGGCGAAATATTATCGAAAAGGAATGATTTATTTGTGCAGCTTGAGGAAAATATTTCTGTTGATTTTGACGGACATGAACTGAGCGCTTCGTTTTATAAAGACTTATGTTCAATTCAGGAGCATTATAATAGTGAAGCTTTAGTAGAACACATAAAGAACGGATATATGATAAGCATTTCTTTAACTGGTAAAATATCTAAAGATTCACAAGAGGTTATCAGGGTTAATCCTCATTTGCCTTATAAAGAATTAAAAATGGAACTTTTTTGGAATAAAGTTGATGAGGTGGCTAATGATGAGCTTATTAATGAAGTTGTGGGGTATTGTTTGTCAAATTATAATTAGGCGATGAGCGAAGAGGTTTTAACGTTATCGGTTGGTCACGAACATATTAATGGAATTTTACATATCCCGGAATATCAATTAAATCAAAAAATCGTTGTCGTTTTTTTGCATGGATGGGCAGGATATAGAACCGGACCTCATGATATGTTTGTAAAACTTGCCCGGAAATTAACTCATGATGGATATTACTGCCTGAGATTCGATTTTAGGGGAAGAGGCTTTAGCCATGGTAATAAAAATGCTACTTCAAATAAAACTATGTTGGTTGATATAGAGGTAGCGCTTGATTATATAGAAAAGCAAATAGCAATCACACATGTTGTTTTGTTAGGAATATGTTCCGGGGCAAAGCTGGCTTTATACTATGCTAAAAGTGGAACACGACCGGTAGATCATGTCATTGAATTATCCAGTCCGGTATTAAGATATGACGAAGTCATGCAGAAGGTGCAAATAGCAAGGACTAAAGCTAACCTGATTGAGTATTTTTTTAAACTGTTTCGTAAAGAAGTATGGCTCAAACTTTTTTCAGGAGAGGTTCATTTTGTAAGAATTTTAACAAATACCTTTAAGCCTTTACTTAAATTAAAATTTGCTATCAAAAGAAAAAATAACAATAATACGGTTGTCTCAAATGCCCAAAGGAACATTCAAAATAAGTCTTTTAGCAAGTTTAAAGGGAATATACTATTAATTCACGGGGAAAAAGATCCTGAGACAGAGCTTTCTGTAGCCCAGATATCCGAATTATTACAGCAACATAAAATTGGCTATGAAACACACCTTATTAAAGGCGCTAACCATAGTTTTTATTCCTTAAAATGGGAACAGGAAATATTTGATATTATAACCTGCTGGCTGAATAAACAATTTGAAAAAGTATTAAGTACTTAGTAATTAAGGATGAATTGTTCAAAATTCAAATCTTCTATATTCTCACATTCTCATTTCAAATTATTCAAGCAACCCATATTTTTTCATTTTATTAAACAGGGTCTTCCGGCTAATGCTTAGCATTTTGGAAGCATTAGTGCGGTTAAATTTACATTGTTTAAGTGCGTTAATAATTGCTTCTTTTTCAACAATCGAGTTTATAGTGTTAATATTTTCCACTATTTGATGAGGAGGTGGAATTTTCTCAAAAATATCGGGGTAGTGTAATCGTATGGGTAAATGAGCGGGTAAAATATTACCCAATTTGGCCAAAATCATGGCGCTTTGGATTGCATTTTCCAAATCCCTGATATTCCCCGGCCAATGGTAATTGATCAGCATTTCCATGGTTTCTTTTGAGCAACCGGAGACATTAACATTTAATTTTTGATTATATTTTCGAATAAAATGCTCAGTTAGCAATAGAATGTCTTCTTTACGCTCGCGGAGTGATGGGAGTAATATGGTAAAAATATTTAACCGGTAGTATAAATCTAATCGGAAAGATCCATTTTTCACCTTTTCTTCAAGGTTGCTGTTAGTGGCAGAAATTAACCTTATATTTAAGGTAATAGATTTCTTTCCGCCGATACGGTTAATTTTTCTCTCCTCCAGTACACGAAGCAATTTAACCTGTGCATCTAAAGGTAACTCTCCTATTTCGTCCAGGAAAAGGGTACCTTCGTTTGCTTGTTCAAATTTTCCGATTTGCATTTCTTTAGCATCGGTAAAAGCTCCTTTTTCGTAGCCAAACAGTTCGCTTTCGATCAACTGCATAGGAATTGCTCCACAATTAACCGATATGATTGGTTTGTTTTTTCGTTGACTATTAAAATGGATTGCTTGGGCAATAAGCTCTTTCCCTGTTCCACTTTCACCCGTGATTAATACCGTAGCATCCGTTTCGCTTACACATTTAACCTTTTCCAATACCTGCTTAAGTCTTGTACTTGTCCCGATAATACTATCAAAAGAATATCGTTCGTTAACTGTTTTTCGCAAATTAAATACCTCAAAAGAAAGACGGCTATGTTCTATAGCCCTTTTAATCAGCAATAATAATTTTTCATTGTCAAACGGTTTCTCGATATAATCATACGCGCCGTTTTTAATTGCCTCAACAGCCGATGAAACAGCGCCATAAGCAGTAATCATGATAACAGTGATATGAGGATGGCTTGTTTTAATTTTTTGTAATGTTTGCATCCCGTCGCAGCCTGGCATATTTTTATCAAGCAATACAATATCAGGCATTAGCCTTCCGATTATATGGAGCGCCTTAACACCATCCTCTGCAATTTGGACATTGTATCCTTCATCGGTAAGCATATTTTTGAGAATATTTCTGATATTCTCTTCATCGTCAACTATTAATATTTTGGTTTTCATCAGTATATAAATTATTTGTAACTATTAAGGTTGTTTAGGCTGTAGACTGTTAGAAATTTAGGAAAATCCAAATTAATTAACACACTAGGTTTTATTAATCCCTAAACGGTAAAAAGCCTTACTTCAACTTCTTCTCTATCCTAATAGCCTAATGTCTATCAACCTAAACAGCTACAATTATTTTTATTGTAATAAAGGGTTAATTGGCAGTTTGATGATTACTTCAGTTCCTTTATTGTATTCGCTATTAATTTCAATTTCGCCATTATGTTTATGAATGATACCATAACATATCGAAAGCCCCAGGCCTGTGCCTTCAATTTTTGTTGTGAAGAACGGGTCAAATACTTTCTCAATATTTTCACCAGAAATACCTTTCCCGTTGTCTTTTATTGAAATGAGGTAAAAACTGTTTTTATCGGTATGGTTCTCATCATTCTTCCGTGCTACCAACACTCTTATCCTACCATCTTTTTCTATCGCTTCAACGGCATTTAGTATAATATTCAGGAATACTTGTTTTAATTGAGCGTTGTCGGCTGTTATAATTTTATCCATAGCTTTGTAATCGAAAACTATTGATATGCCCTTATTCAATGCTGTATTACTTATCAAAGCAAGGGTTTGTTCGAGTAAAAATTTTAAATCAACAGGTTCCATAGCAGGCTCACTTTGTCGTGAGAATGAAAGCATTCCCTTAATGATTTCATTAATCCGGTCTACTTCGTTAAGGATTTCATTTACCATTTGTCGCTTTTCCGGGTTTTGGATATCCTTTTGGACATATTGGATGGTGCTTCTTATACTCGTAAGCGGATTACGTATTTCATGTGCAGCGCCTGCTGCAAGCTGACCTATTACAGCAAGTTTATCAGCCCTGTACATTTTTTTCAACCTCTCTTTTTGTTCTTCGTAGAAGCTGATATTTTCAATAGCAATAGCCGCATTATCGAGCAGAATACTTAACATCTCGATTTCATCTGATGAATACTTAGTATTTCTTTTGGTTTTAGGCCCTAATAATACCAAACCTTTCAAGGTATTCATCACTTTTAAGGGGAACACAATTTGACATTCAAGTGTCTGTAATACAGCTAAATCATTTGCTGAGTATATGGATGCAAATTCCGGTTTATCAGATATCAATAGATGTTTTTCGTTAATCCTTAACCAATTAATGATTCCTTCGTGGTTATAAAAAAATAAATTAGACAGTTTTGTTGTTAATCCTGTAGTAGCCGTAAATTCATATTGATTTGTATCAGGGTTGACAATAAAAAAATGGATATGTTTTGGAGAAACCAGCTCATTTATTCGAGTTATGGTATTACTAATGAGTGCATTTTTATCGCTTATTAATTTTAATGATTTGTTAAAATCAATAAATACTTGTTTGTAATCGTTCGATGTAAAATATTTTCGCAGTATTTGATTAAGATTTTTCATGCATCGGTCTTGCGGGATATTTATTACACAAATATAAAATAATTGGGTAAAATATTACACAATATTTAAAAATTTACTTTTAATATTATCATGAGGATAGAGGCATGTATTTGGAATATAATAATTTATAATGAATGGTATGTATTTTGATCATGCTTAGCTGAAACATTGAGATAATAAATATAATGTATAGAATTTGCTTAATACTTTTGGTTTTTAGTTATATCAAAGGATATAGCCAGGAAACAAAAATTTTAACTTATGAAGAAGCAATAAATATTGCACTTACCGAGAGTTATACGATCAAGTCGTACCAGGAAAACCAGCGTTCCATGCAATATTCTTATTTTTATTATAAGGCAATGTTTAAACCACGCCTTGATTTAAACCTTTTTACACCATCATGGAATGAACAAGTATCTCCTGTATACCAGGCAGACAGCTTACCCGTATACAATTCAAATAGTTCTATTCAATTTGGAGAAGACCTTAAGTTTACTTATGTATTGCCAACAGGAGGTAACTTGGCGTTGCATTCGATTTTATATCGGGAAGACCTGAAAACAAATCTTGCCAATCAAAATTATATTACTTTAAAAACGCATCAAGCCTATAGTCAATTGGGAATAAGTTTTGATCAACCCATTTTTACAAAAAATACTTTACGGGAAAATCTTAAAGAAGCTGAATACCAATATAAAATATCCACAAGTTCATTTACACGTCAGCAAATGAATATTATTTATAATGTTACGCAAGGTTTTTACGGACTATACAAGGCTACAAGGGAGATGGAAATCTCGGAAGATAAATTTAAAAATTCAGAGGAAGCCTTTCGAATCGCAAAGCTTAAGGCCGAAACTGGAAGAATCCCGGAAGGGGATATGCTAATTGCCGAAGTTGCAGCAGCGCAAAATAATGCACAGCTTTCTGAAAATATTGGGCGGCTGGCGCGGGAAAAAGACAATTTAAAACAGCTTATTGGATTAGATATTAATCAAGAGATTAAAATAATAACAGAAATAAAATATGACACTTTTCAGGTTACGTTGAATAAAGCTATTGAAGAAGCCCTCAAGAACCGTTTGGAAATAAATGAATCGGAACTTCAAATAAAATTACAGAAAATTCAGTTGGACCGTGCAAGACGTGAACGTGAGATAAAAGGTAATATTTCGGCCTATTACGATATTGCAGGTTTAAGTACCACAGGAAAGGGCACAACAGAAGAATTATTCAGATCGTCGTTTGATAATTTTGTAGACAGGCCGCCTAATCGTGGGGTAACCTTAACTTTTTCCATTCCCATTTTAGATTGGGGAAGAGGAAGCGCCAAAGTGCAAAAGGCTAAAGCTGAATTCAACAATACTGTTCTTGGCAAAGATGACCAGCTTACAACAATAACAAGGGAAGTGAGGGATATAGTGCGTACCATGGAAGAATCTCGTAATCGTTTGAAAATACATGAAAAAAATCAGGAAATAGCTAAAAAAAGTTACCAGGTGAGCCTTTTGAGGTTTGGTAACGGTGATATTACGAGTCAACAACTTGCAACCGAACAGGAACGTTTATCGGATAGCCAATTAGCTTATTTGGATGCTTATATCACTTACCAGTTGGCAGTTGTTGATTTAAAAAGAAAAACGATGTGGAATTTTCAAAATAACAGGAGTTATCTTGAGGAAATAAAAGAAGTTAAAACAAATCAATGAGATGTTAAATTTTAAGACACGCATAAAAATGAAAAAATTATTTATCCTGGTTGCTCTAATCATTATAGTTTTTAAGGCAAATTCGCAACAAGAGACCGAAGCCTCGCTGATATTGGATTTAAAAAAGGCACGCGCTTCTTATGAAATAGCAAAGCAAAAATATGAAAATGATAAAAAGTTAATCGAAAATAAAGCCATATCAGAGGATGAGTTCACCCGTTCAAAAAATGAAGTGCTTAGCAGCGAAGTGGATTATCAGAAATTAATATTACGATTAATTGCGCAACAATCCTACATAATTATTGATAAAGCTATTAAGTATCAGAATTCACGGGGCGATAAGAAAGTTAAGATAATACTTCGAAGTACCATGGAGGGTAACCAGGAATATCTTAACCAGTTTAAAGAGCACTTTGATATTTTCACACCGGAGATGCGTTCCAACAAAGTATATAATGTATTTGTATCATTGGTAAATATTCCGGATCAAACGATTATAGGTTTCCCATACGAAGTTCGTGTTCCGACAATTGAATTGGGCGCAACTGCAAGCGCCGATTTTACGCTTTTAAGAGATATAGAGAGTGTACAGGTAACCTTAAATTATGGAGGGCGTGTCGATAAAAAAAATATTTATCTCGAAAAGGATGCCAGCGCCAACATTGTGGATATTGCTTCATCTCAATTTTCTCAAGAAGCTAATTTAGGTGCCCAGGCATCTTATGATTTAACCCTGGAAAGGTTTTCTTCTTCTGACGATGTTTACCAGTTGGTTGTGCTAAACCTTCCCAAACAGATTAATGTAGAATTTAATGATGCGGAAAACAATGCCCGATTATCACAATTAAAATTTAATCAGGGTGTAAATGTTCGAAAACTTGCTTTAAAAACATATCTTCCGGAAAGGGATGATGAAGATGTTGTGATTGACAAACCCATAGAGTTTTATGCACTTGCTCTTACCAAAGAGGTGTACGATAAATTAGGGGATTTAAATAAGAAATTCTCATCAAATGAGATCAATAATATTCCGGGTGGAAAATTAAAATTGGAATTACTGCCCCGTGGTGTTGGTCGTATTGAGGTTAGGGCACCGAATCTTTATCATGAAATAAAAGTAGGTGATAGTGTAACCATGAAAGTAACTGTTTTTAATGATGGAACAAGGCGTTTGGATAATATAAAAATCACATGCGATAATCCTTTGAATTGGCGAAGTATAGTAAAACCCGATCTTATTAAATCCTTAGATCCTGGTAAAGAACAGACATTATCTATTTCCATTATTCCACCTGATGATGTAAGCGTAGGCGCCCAGGAAGTAAAAATTAAAACTGAAGCATTTATCAATAACACCCGGGTCGAATCGGACGATAAAACTGTTAGAATTCAGATTGAGGCTAAAACTCCAATATTAGGAACAATTCTCCTTATACTTTTATTAGTTGGTGTTATTGTTGGAATTGTGGTATTTGGAATAAAAATTAGTAGAAGATAAACGTCCCATCCAGCAAATATTTCAATATATTGATCCTTGTTAATTACAGAAAGCATAATTTATTGTTCTAAAATTTGTTATTAACAAAACTTGTATTTATTAACAATGCTATTAACTTTGAGTAAGTTTTTTAGCGATCATGTTGCCATATTTTATAAATTTGCTTATTGTGATTTAATTAACAATATAACTTTTGGTTTATGATTCGTTTCAGCATTGTTATATTTCAATTGTTAGGGGTATTGTTTATAAAACTACTCTTCAGTGGGGATGTATCGATGAAGATGGAAGTCCAGGGTCAAATCAATGCGGGTAATGAAATTACTGTTGAAGTTACGCTTGATAAAGGCAATATCAATGGATTTTCAAGATTTCAGATGGAACTTCCCGCTGGGATCACAGCTTCGAATATATCTTCTGCCAATGCCGATTTTAGCTTTAAAGATCAGAAAGTTCGACTAATTTGGCTGCGATTACCCAATGATGAATCTATTACATTTTCGTTCAGTATTCGTTGTAACGAAAGGCTGAGAGGTACTTTCGACCTTGCAGGAAAATTTTCATATATTGATAATAACGAACGGAAAAATGTTGATCTCCAACCCAAAACATTAACTATAATCCCGTCTTCGACTATTGACCCTAGCCTGATTGTCGATATCAGAGATTTTAGTAAAACAGCTTATCCTCAGGCTGGCACAGCAATTGGCGACGTGGTATGTATACGCCAGAAACCAGTCTGGTCTGATAGTAATAAAGAATATGTGGTTACTTTACTAATCAATAAAGAAAGTTTAAAGAAATTCGCTAAAATTGAAGAGACTGTACCAATTGGATTCACGGCTGTGAATATTGAAAGCAAAGACGGTATTTTTACTTTTAAAGATAACAAAGCAAAATTCCTTTGGATGAACTTGCCGGCAGATCCCTATTTCACAGTGAGCTATAAGTTGATTCCTTCGAAAGGTTCGAAACAACTTGCAATTAAAGGTATATTTTCCTATATCCTCGATGATAAAACCCTAAGTATTGCAATTATAGAAAAAGATGTAGACCTTACGAACCTTACACCCGCATTGGTAAAAAGCATACTTCAGACACCGGCGCTTATTGCTAGTACCCAGACAACAATCAGTACAACGCAAACAATTTCAAACAAAACTCCAAAAATAACGCCCAAACGCGATACAACAAAAATAATTGCCCAAAACACGACAGCTCCGAAGTCAACAAAAGTTTCCACCATTAATACCGCTTCTGATTTACTGGAGCCTCAATCGGGCATTTATTACCGTGTACAACTCGCGGCTGGCCATAGACCTTTAAATAGTAAAAGCTATTTTAAAAAATATAAGCTTGATGACAAAGTATTAAAAGAACAACACGAAGGTTGGATCAAATACTCGGTTGGCTCATTCCCTGTATATAAGGATGCCAGGGATTACCGTGTACATATTTGGAACACAACAACTATCAACGATGCTTTTGTTTCTGCCTATAACGAAGGCAAACGGATTACGGTACAGGAAGCACTGATGATTGTTAATCAAAAGTGGTATCAATAATAATTGAAACAAGGCGAATCAATGAAAATATTGAAATTAATCCTTACTATTATTTGTATATGTATTTCTGTTGCCTCTATAGCACAGGATGATGAAGCTTATTACAATAAATTATTAAGGGAAGAAGTAAAAGTCGAAAATCCTGTTTATAAGCCTGTTGTAGGGTTTGGCGTGGGTGTATTGAACTTTTACGGTGAGGTCCATAGTAAGTTTCGTAGTCCTGTTGTTGGTAAACCTGCTTATAAATTAAATATTGCAACCTTTATTGACAGGAAGCATTATTTTAAGACCAATTTTTTTCTTATGATTGGAACATTATCGGGAGAAAAGCGTTCACTTTCCGACACAGCTCAAAACCTTAATTTCACATCGGACATTGTAAACTTCGGGATTAATTTTCATTACGATTTCCGTCATCTCATCAAAAAAGGTTTTATACATCCTTTTATTTCTTTGGGGATTGAAAACATGCAATTTAATTCTAAAACTTATCTTTATTATAAGGATCCGGATGGTGTAGATCAGCTTTTTTATTATTGGAGCGATGGTACAACACGAAATATCAGCGAAAGAAATAAATACACGACACCTCCTAATCAGATACATATTGTTACACCTGATTATAGTAAATCAACGGACCTGCGCGACATAAATGGCAGTAATTTAGGCAGTTATACTCGTAGTAATTTAGGCAGTTATTCTCAAAGCACATTAGCTATTCCTTTAGATGTTGGCCTTGATTTTACCATTACCGACCGTGTTAATCTGAGACTGGGCCAATCGTGGCATTATACATTTACCGACAATATCGACGATGTCAGTTATAAATCGAATACTAAAAAAGGCGATAAGTGGAACGACATGTTCACGTTCACCTATTTTACCCTTCATCTCGATTTGTTTTCCGATGCAAAGACCAAAACCATTGAAAAACTTTTTGCTGATGTTACGGATAACTTCGATTACGGCTTATTTGGTGATGAAGATAATGATTTAGTACCAGACTTTTTGGATAAGTGCCCTGGTACACCATTTGGTGTTGCTGTCGATTCTGTCGGATGTCCGTTGGATGATGACAAAGACGGTGTTCCTAATTATTTGGATAAAGAACTGCATTCCAGTCCTGGTGCAATTGTCGATGACAATGGGGTTGAGATCAGTCCAGAAGGTCTTACAGCTATGCTGAATAGAGATGCTATTAATCGTAAAGATGTAGATGTGTTCCTGTTAATGCATCGGGCCCAAAGCCGCTATAGAGGGAAATCATCGATACCGATACCTCCAAAATTTAAATCAGTGGATGCAGATGGCGATGGTTATATATCGTTCGATGAATTATTGAAATCTATCGATAATTTCTTTGATTTTTCTTCAGATTTTAGCTCAAAAGATATTTACGAATTACAAGATTTCTTCTTTGAGCAATAAGATATCAATTTGACAATTAGGAAATGTGCCAATATGCCAATTATTATGTTTAATTCAAATATGGAGTGTCAATTGATTAAAAAAAAATAATGTTTAGGAGGTTTGTATAAAAGTCACAAGTTAAAAATAAGCAATAACTTCATTGGCACATTGGCATATTGAACAATTGGCATATTAATTTTTTCTAGCCCTATCCATTTCACGCTTAGCATCGTGTTTTTTGATGTCTTCCCGCTTATCAAAGTTCTGTTTGCCTTTTGCAAGCGCTATTTCCAGCTTCGCAAGTCCTCGCTCGGTTACAAAAAGACGAATGGCAATAATGGTTAACCCTTTTTCCTGCGAATTCCGTTCGAGCTTGACCAATTCTTTTTTGTTCAGTAGAAGCTTACGGTCGCGCTTGGGATCGTGGTTATTGATATTGCCCCACCAATATTCAGACACATGCATACCTTTCAAAAAAAGTTCGCCGCTTTGAAAATAGCAATACGAATCTACAAGGCTTGCTTTGCCTGCCTTGATCGATTTTATTTCCGTTCCGGAAAGTTGAACTCCGGCAATGTACTTCTCAAGGAATGCATAATCATGCGATGCCTTTTTATTTTTTATATTAATATTTTGGTGGTTGTCTGACATAAAAAAATGAACTACCTCGCAACAAAGCTGACGAGGTATCAAAATTATATTTCTTGTTTTCGCTGCAAGCAGCAGTGCATTAAACTCATTTATCCCGATACGCTCCGCTATCGGGATTCGTTCAACTTACAAATTTCAATACACTGCGTTTTTGAAATTTGAGTTTCACGAATAAAGCAGGACAAAATTGCCCTGCCAAAAATATAAAATTAAAATGAATCGTTATCTCACTAACAGATTAATACTAAAAATACCAAAAAGCACTGCCCTAAAGATTAAACTAAGTACAGCATAAATACCCAAAATAATAAAACTGGAAACTACTACAAAACCTACTTTATTATCTTCCGGAGTGCCAGTTAAAGGCATTGACCCAAGCCAAAACAAATAAATTGAATAAAATGCAAATACCATAAGCATTTGCATTGGTGGTAAAGGTATAAGGTAAGTAATGGCCGCCATAACAAAATACCCCGTAAGCGAATAAATTACAAGTTTAAAAGTGGTGTCAATGTCCTTTTTAGAATTAAAACTTGTGGTAATCTCATTAATAATTATTGCTGATAAATACATCACAAAAAAAGCAAGTGCAAAAGAAATAATAGCCTTAGAAATTATAACTCCCATTGAATAAGAGTTAAACAAATCACCAATAATAGAGCATAACGATATAATTACCATCCAGGGTAAAGCATACTTGCTGATAATTGTTTTTTTGGTTTGGGTTTCAGCCTGAATAGCAATCCACTCGTCTTTGGGATTGATGATTAATTTTATGGCACGGCTAAAAACAAAATTGAGATTTGTCATTTGGTTTTGTTTTCAAATAAACTATGCCAAAGTAATAAAAAAACTATCCTCACCCAAATCCTTGTTTTTTTGAACAAATGGTATTACTTATGGTTCTATAATATTCATAACTTTGAACTATTTCAATACAAAGCTATGTTTTCCCAATATAATCTTATTGTAATCCTTGGCCCTACAGCAAGTAGTAAAACTACTTTAGCCGCACATCTTGCATCTCATATCAATGGGGAAATTATCAGCGCTGATTCCCGACAGGTGTATCGAAAACTTAACATAGGAACGGGCAAGGATTACGCAGAATATATTGTCGATGGTAAGTCTATACCTTACCACCTTATTGATATTACGGAACCTGGCAGCCAATATAATGTATTTGAGTATCAAAAAGATTTTATTAAAGTTTTCGAGAAGTTGGTTCAATGCAATATATTCCCTCTGCTTTGTGGAGGATCAGGAATGTATATTGAAGCTGTAATTCGGGGATATAAGCTAATCCACGTACCTGTAAACCAGCCGCTACGAGACGAACTGAATCAAAAAACACTCCATGAGCTTGTTGAAATACTCTCTAAATATAAAAATATTCACAATACCAGCGATATTGAAAACAAAAAACGGGCAATCCGTGCTATTGAAATCGAAGAATATTATCTCACGCATCCTGAAATTGACTTTAATTACCCCGAAATCAGACCATTGTTAATAGGCATAAAATTCGATCGTGCCTCGCAGCGCCGCAGAATAACTGAGCGTCTTGAGCGCCGGCTTAAAGGAGGTATGCTTACTGAAGTTGAGGAACTTTTAAAATCAGGGGTGACTCCTGAACAATTAATTTATTATGGACTGGAATACAAGTATTTAACTCGTTATGTAATTGGTGAAATTTCTTATGACAAGATGTTCTCTGGGTTAAACACAGCCATACATCAGTTTGCCAAACGCCAGATGACATGGTTTCGCCGCATGGAAGACCAAGGAATGAAAATTTGGTGGTTAGATGGCTATATGCCAATGGGGGAAAAACTGGAAAGAGCCTTGTCATTGTTAGATAAGACTTATCAAGTTTCCAAGATATGACAGATCAAGTTATCCGGTTATTTTAACCACCTATCCAACCAAGCAAAAAATTCGCGTTGCCATAAAATGCTGTTTTGAGGTTTTGTGACCCAATGGCTTTCATCGGGGAAGAACAGCAATTTGCTTGGGATACCTCTTAACTGGGCTGCATTAAAAGCCTGAAGGCTTTCGGTATAAGGTATCCGAAAATCGTTTGCACCAGTGATAATCATGATTGGCGTATCCCATTTATCAACGTATAATTGAGGTGAGAAGGTAGTAAAACTCTTAGGTGTTGGTTTGTCCCAGAAAAATCCAGCCAAATCATGTTTGGTAAAGAAAAACTCTTCAGTTGATGCAGATTCACTTTCGAGGTTAAATATACCACAATGTGCGATAAATACTTTAAAACGTTTTTCGTGGCAACCTGCTAAGAAATATACCGAATACCCTCCGTAACTAGCTCCAACTGCGCCAAGCCGGTTAGCATTCACATAAGGCTCTTTCTTAACTTCATCGATAGCGCTTAGGTAATCTTTAATATTTTGGCCACCATAATCACCGGCAATTTGATTTTTCCAGGCCTCCCCGAACGTAGGCACTCCTCGCCTATTGGGTGCAACAATAATATAGCCATTGGCAGCCATAATCTGAAAATTCCATCGGTAAGAAAAAAACTGAGAAACTGCACTTTGCGGGCCTCCCTCGCAATACAATAAAGCCGGATAGGTTTTGGTAGAATCGAAATCAGGTGGGTAAATTACCCATTCCTGCATTTTTTTCTTGTCTGTGGTTGTTACCCAACGTTCCTTTACTTGGCCGAATTTTATCTTGTCGTAAATATTTTTATTGGTAAATGTCAATTGCTTTTCTGAGCCGGAAACAGGATCAATCCGAAAAATTTCTTTTGCCATACGAATTGACATTTTTGTCCCGATCATCACATTGTTTTTATAGGCTAGATCGGTATAATCATGCATGCCTTTGGTGATGGCCCGTATTTCATCTGTTTCTGTATTGATGGCATATACCTGGTATGTGGCATGAATCCCGCTGATGAAAAAGATTGTCTTTGAATCGGCTGCCCATTGATAATTAGAAGTGCCCTGGTCAAAATTTGCCGAATGATTGGTAAGTATTTTAGAATTAATGTTATATAAAAACAGACGCTCTTTGTCCGATTCATAGCCTGGAGTTTCCATGCTTTGGAAAGCAATTTTTTTACCGTCGGGCGAAAATACAGGGTATCGGTCGTACCCCATCATTCCTTCCGAAATATTGATCGTGGTCCCTTTTTCGGTATCGTAAAGGTAAACATCAGAATTGGTGCTTAATGCAAATTCTTTCCCTTTTAATTTTTTGCAGGAATACGCTAAAATTTTCCCATCAGGGCTCCAGCTTATTTCAGAAATTTCAAAATAAGGAGGAAGGGGTGAATCAAAAGGTTGCCCTTTAAGAATATCTGTTCCTGTGGCTATTTTCCCTTCTTTGAAATCAGCGACAAAAATATGGCTAAAGGCATAATCGTGCCATTGGTCCCAATGGCGGTACATCAGGTCCGTGATAATTCGTCCCTCTGCCAATGGTAAATCCGGGTATTTATCCTGGGTAGTTGAATCAATTTTTACATCTTGCAGGTAGAAAAGCCCTTTTCCATCAGGAGTTAACTCAAAACCATTGATATCGTTTTTTTCGGAAGAAACCTGTTTCTTGTCCGAACCATCGGGATACATTGTCCAGATTTGTGAATTACCACTCTTTGAAGCGAGAAATGCTATTCTTCCATCAGGAAACCATCTGGGGTTAAGGCAGGAAGGAAAATCAGCAGTAAGGTTCTTAGCCTCACCACCGATTGTTGCAATTGAATATATCGAGGTGTGTTTCTTATTGGTTTTTACATCATAACAGGTCAAATTGTAAATCACAGTCTTTCCGTTAGGAGATAGCTGGACTTCAGTGATCCTTCCGAATTTCCATAAAATTTCCGGAGTCAGTTTGCCGTTTCCAATTTCACTTGGGGTTAGCTGGTTGTCAAAATTACCTTCTTCTTTAGCAGTTGTTTTCTGCTTACATCCGCCAGATATAAGAATAACAGATATTACAAAATAGGAAAATAGTTTTTTCATGTTTTATTTATTTAGACAAAAGTAATCTAGATTGTAGAATTCTCAAATAGGAACTAAAGTCTGGGTTATGAGTGAGATTCACTGACCTTAGCCTTAAGAGAGTGTGTGAAAATGGTCGATAATCAAGAGGCTGTTTTCCAGGCTACTGTCTTATATATTACAGTTAACTAATTTTACTTTTTCCCATTCATTGATTTCACAAATTCCCCCTAAATAGTCAGGAACCATTGATCGCAAGCTACTTTTTATTCCCAATTGGTTGCTATGTTCTAACATAAACCTTTCAAACTCTTCTTTAATTTCTTCCGCATACTTTTTATCCTGATAATATTTTGTTAAATCCTGGTATTCTGAACATAACATTTCAACTGATTTGTCTATAAGATACATTGAAACAAATTCATTGGGCAATTTATTTTTTACTAACTCATTAATTTTATAAGTATTATCATTTAAAATTGAAACTATATCCATGTCATAAATGTAAATTTTGTTAGATAACAATTTTCTATATTAAATTTATGTATATTTTTTATAATCTGTACCAAAAACATAGATGATATTCCTCACCTCTAATAGCTAACAAAAGTCATCGTTTTATAATTTTAATATGCAATTGCTAAATAAAAACGGATACTGACCATGTATCCGTTACGTTTATTCGTGAAACTCCGATTCCGAAAGCGAAGCGTATCGGAATTGGTAAGTTGAACAATCCCGCGAAGCGGAGGGTATAATACCCCGCGGCTGCGGAATCGGTTTCCAATCTAGATGCTTCGGAATGCTTTGGGGGGCATACCCGTGATTGTGTTTGCCTTGTAACGCCTTGGCAGGTTGCACCAATTGGCAAATTGAAGTCATAAAAGAAGAATACTATTTCGGTCTTAACATTAAGTCGCAGAGAACACAAGTGAATATACATTAAGTATTAATTCCTTGCGTCTCTGCGACAGTCTATGAAAAGAAATCTTAAAATAATTTCAGGGTACAATTAAAGACTCGTCCATGTGAAGTTATTTCCTGTTCCAGTTACCGTTGCACTACTTGAACGAGCCGCTTTTACAGAGTTAGCGCAGTTATTGATTTGCGAATTGCTAACGCTCATGCTGACATCAGCTTCAAGTGCGTAATTGCTGCCGCCGCCTTTGCCACAATAGTTTATAATACAGTAATTGAGCGTAGTAGTTGATTGGGTGGAAGCATTAAAATATAAACCTGTCCATGAGCCGGCTACCGGAGATGAAGAACTGGTAGTAAATGTAATTGGATTCCCGGATGTTCCAACAGCTGTTAAGGTTGTATTTGCATAATATCCAAAGTAAAAATATGTATCACCATCAAACTTAAAAGTAGTTCCTGCCTCAAATGTAATAGTTCCATCCAAACCGATTGCACCGCCAGTAATATAAAAATCGGCGGTTTGTTTTTTCCAGGTAACAGCGTTAGTATAATTGGCATTGGTAGATACCAAAATACCCTTGCCTGTAGCGGCAGTGAGCGTATTGGATGTACCTAAATCAGGAACATGCAATGTACTGATTTTAATTACGTGATTGACTGAGCTAATGCTATTGTTGTTGAACGCTTTGAAACCTGCTGTATTGTCAAGGGTTATTCCAAAACTGTTGCTGTTGCGAATTGTATTGTTGTTAAAAGTAGGCGTACAACCTTCTATATCAACAGCACCATAGAAGCTATTTTTGCCGGCATAATCAACAATACAATAGGACATAGTGCTGCTTAACTGTGTATTGGGATAGAATATAATTCCCCCCCATGCTCCTGCTGTTGGACTCGATAAAGTGGATGTAAATGTGATGGGGTTTGTACTGGTACCTACCATATTAACGGTAGTTGATTCATAATAACCAAAATCCAACCAGCCACTGCTTTCGAATTTAAAGGTGGTGCCGGCTTCGATGGTCAAATTACCATCAACAAACATTTCATGGGTAATAATATATGGTGCGCCAAGGTTTTTCCATGTTTGGGCAGTGCTGTTTTTATAATCACCGAAAATATAGACCCCCTTGGTACTAGTAATAGTATTAGCTGAACCAATGGAACTTACTTTCATTGCGTTTATTTCAATGCCATAGTTTGTTGTATTTGTAATAGTATTGTTCGAAAAAGTTGTAAACCCTCCTTTGGGTGAGCTGTATTCCGTATAAATACCATCGCTGCCTGAATTACTAATATTAGAAAAATCAACCGAAATATCGCATTTTATAATATTTAATGCACCTTCACTATTACTGCCAGCATATTGAATATTACAATATTTCAGAACGGTACTTAGCGTATTGCTATAAAAATAAATACCATCCCATGCCCCTGCTGCGGGTATCGCTGCGCTGGAAGTAAATGTGATAGGTTTATCAGAAGTGCCATTGGCAATTAGTGTACCGTTGCTGGAGTATCCAATAATAAGGCTGGAGCCGGCATTAAATTTAATTATTGTCCCCGGTTCTATAGTAAGTACGGTGTTATTGCCAATGTTTATGTCGCCATCAATAACATATAGCTTATCTGCGGTCCAAGTTACCGACGTGCTGACATCCTTGTTAATAGTTACGGTTGTGGACGGTGATGATGATGTCGTCACAGTAACTACCCATGTACAGGTTGAGTTATCGGGTAGACTAACGAGGTAGCTTACTGGCGACGAAAAATTTTGTGCCTGGCCCGAAGCAGGAGTGATGCTAACACCAGTCGGCAATACAATGTTAGTAGTAAGGCTAGTCAAATTGGTTCCTACGGGAACAGTAATAGTTATTTTTTTATTGACTGAATCAATAACGCCCGTTGCCGCCGGCGTTACAATACTGAATGAAGTAATTTGTTTGCCTTTGTACGTCGACTGCGACGATGGTGTCTTCACATTAACGATCCATATACTGGTTGTGTTATCGGGCAGATTAACGGTGTAGATTACTGGCGACGAAAAATTTTGTGCCTGACCCGAAGCAGGAGTGACGCTCAAACTGCTAGGCAACAAAATGTTAGTAGTAAGACTGGTCAAATTGGTTCCCACGGGAACAGTAATAGTTATTATTTTATTAACTGTATCAATAACACCCGTTGCAAGCGGCGTTACAATACTGAACGAAGTAATTTGTTTGCCGGTAGATATTGTCTGCGACGGATTATTATGCTCTTTCTTACATGCGCTAGAAAATAATATAATAGCGCAAATTATTGAAGCTATAAATTTAAATTTTTTCATAAGTAAATAATTTAGGATTATTAATTAATGTAACAATAGTTTTAATGACGGTACAAATCTATTGGCTACTTATAACCTATTTCTCCCCTAAAAAGGGGATTTTTGAATAATCATTAAAAAATATCTTTGGAAGAGATAAAAAACCAAAATCCGTGAGCTGGAAAATGAGAAAATGCTGCTGGAAAAGGCATTGGTCTAAACAGTGTAAAATCAAGGGTGGAATCAATGAAAGGAAGAATTGACATCTACTCTGAACCAGATACAGGTACAGAAATTAATGTTGAATTTACGATATAAATTTAAAGTAAGCCATTTGCGTTTCTGACAAAATTCATGTAGGTTTGTTTGAACCTTTTGATTTACAATGGTAAATGTTTTAATTGTAGAAGATCATCCGGTAGTAGTTGAAGGGCTACAAAAATTACTGAGTGATAAAGGAATAACTTCGAAAACTATTGCAGCTTACTCTGCTAAAGAATGTCTTCGGGTTTTAAAAGCATTTTCTCCTGATCTTATTTTACTCGATTACCACTTGCCCGATGGCAATGGTATTGATTTATGTAAAACAATATTGCAACAACTTCCTACCGCCAAAGTTCTGGCAATTAGTTCCTTTAAAGAACAAAGCCTGGTAAGGCGTATGATTGATAATGGAGCAATGGGCTATGTATTAAAAAACGCTTCTGAAGATGAAATAATTGAAGCTATAACCAGTGTTTTAGCGGGAAATAAATATTTGTGCGAAGAAACACAGCAAATTTTAAATGAAAAGGATAATATTACGGCCATTCTAACCAGACGGGAGCTGGAAGTGCTTAAATACATTTCTGATGGATATACCAATCCTGAAATTGCCGATAAGCTTTTTATCAGCCCTTCAACGGTTGACAGTCATCGTAAAAACTTGATTTTGAAGTTAAATGCTAAAAACACTGCTTCCTTGATCAAAACAGCAGTGCAAAAAGGTTATGTGTAGTATCCTATCTTAGCACCTGCCCTGAAAATTCAATCTATAAATAAACTGTCTCTACTGCTTTAATTTTTTCAGACAAAAGGTATTATACTATGCTGATATCGGGGATAAGTAATTTTTTCGGCTCCAAATCCGGCAAAAAACCTGGCAATGCCTGGAATCATAGAACCTTCAAAATCAAAAACAATAGGTTGCAAAGCGTATCTTTTTATCATTTCATCCATTATCAGAAACATGGCTGAACTTTGCTGTCCTTCGCCCGATGTAAAAGATGTCATGTAAATAATTCTACCAAAGATATTTATAAAAAAAGCCCCAGCAATAATATCTCCATGATCATTA
>Ga0182027_10002183_pt1 | contig 31916 bp, 35 predicted proteins | sample 712E1DmetaG_FD_121300 | JGI IMG/M metagenome (GOLD analysis project Ga0182027, IMG submission 121300) | Permafrost microbial communities from Stordalen Mire, Sweden - 712E1D metaG (Illumina Assembly) | ecosystem: Environmental > Terrestrial > Soil > Wetlands > Permafrost | place: Sweden...
TCCTAAGATTTCTTGCCTCTTTTTATTTTACAAAACCTAATTCTTGGAGCAACAAAGGAACAAAAAACTTCGTCGGGCAAAACCCGGCGAAGTTTTAATATTTGAATTATTTATCGATCGTGAGGCTTTGGATCACTGGCAGGGTCAGCGGACGATCATTGCTCGGATCGGTCTGTAAGTTGGCGATCTTATCGACCGCGTCCAAGCCAGCGGTTACTTTGCCAAAAATCACGTAGCTTGGCGGCAATGGATAATCCTGGTGCATGATGAAAAACTGACTGCCGTTGGTGTTGGGACCGGAATTGGCCATGGCCAGCGTTCCTCGGGTATAACTGCCGGTAAACGGCTCGTCGGCGAACTGGTAGCCCGGGCCGCCGCTGCCCCACTGCGCCTGCAGGGCATCGTCCTTGGTCAACGGATCGCCACCCTGAATCATGAATCCTTTGATCACTCGGTGGAATTTAATGCCGTTGTAAAATCCGGCATTGGCAAGTTTGACAAAATTCGCCACGGTCACCGGTGTTTTATCACCATAAAGCTCAACTTGGATTATGCCTAAACTGGTTGTTATGGTTGCGTTCATAGTTTTTTGGTCTTTAGCTGCCTTAATCTCCGCGTCTGTCGGGGGCAAGTTAGAAATATTAGTTGCCGGCGTCTGCGGCGTTGGCTGTTGGTTATCGCTTGATTGCGGGTTGGCCAACGATTGCGGCAAAACTTGGCCAATCGCCGGCTGTGACTGATCGCCATCGGAAACGCCCCGCGAATGGATCAGCGCCCATGCCGCGACCCCGACAATAACTACAAGAACGAACAATGTTACCCCGATATTTTTGTTCATATTTTTTAAAAGGTGTTACAAAAACATTGTACACGCTCGCCATTATTTTTTCAAATTTTTTGCCAAGCGTAGATGTAAATAATTTTATTTTATAAATATTTCGACGCCGCAAAGCATGATAAATTAAAAAAAACCTTGGTAATTTCTATTACGAAGGTTATTACGTGCTTTGTCCGGCACGGAAAGCGCGGTGGGCGGCGATAAGCTCATCCATCGCCCGCTTGGCTGTCAGAAGCTCCCTGTCGCCTGGTTGCGCGGTGGTGAAATATTTTTGCAGCAGATAGGAAGCCTGGGATGTAACCGGTAACTTATCCAGCCCCTTCCACGCGTCTATGCGCAACACGATTTCCATCATTGCCGCGTTAATGAAAATCACATACAGAAATGCGAGCAATATCTGGTTTGGCACATAAGTATTTGTTACAAAATTGGATATTTGCTGCGCCGCGACAATACCGATTATAAAACGCCCGCCGCAATGAGGATCGATCGGACTTTGTTTTTTTATGGTTTCAAGGTCAGTCATCCCGGTTGATATATACGCGGCAATGGTCATGTGTTCGGCCCCGTGCCATTTGGCGATGGATGCCTTAAGCATCAACAGCACGATAAGCAAGGTCGATAGGTTAAACAGCCAAATATTGCTATCAACCGCCTCCACACTGCCGGGCAAGATGGATTCAGACAACAACAATAGCGCCGCTAAACCAGTAAACAAAAGGCCGAAGAAAACTATATCCCGGGTGCCGATACCTTCTCTCAAGAACAACAACAAACGCAACAGCTTCGGCATCCAAGGATTTTTATATTGGATAACCCATCGCGCCGTTTCAGACATCGGATTTACCGTGCAGTTGATTTTTCCGCCTGCACCGCTAACCGCGGTAACCACAAATTTATCGGATAATATACTAACACTGCCCTTTATTGATTTTCCGCCAATCACTTTAACTTCGGTCTCCACGTCTAGCCTCCTTTATAAAGATCCATTCAATTTGCCATTAATTAGCTGCCATCATATTAACATATTTATCGATCAAAGTCAAGATTAGGCGTATAACAAAAAACCCTTCACCTTCCGGCTTAGGGTCTTTTGCGCTTCGCCAGAGATTACTCTCTGCCGTAGCTGTTGTTGTTTCCTCCGAAATCGCGGCGGGGACGAGGCTCCATCGGGCGGGCTTCGCTGACCGTAATTCTGCGGCCGTCAAAGTCCTTTCCGTTGAACATGTCCATGGCTTTCTGGGCATCCTCTTCGGTAACCATTTCGACGAAACCAAATCCTTTCGAGCGGCCGGTCATCTTGTCGGTAATAACGATTGCCGACTCGACAGCACCAGCCTGTTCAAAACCCTGCTTCAACGCGTCTTGTGTGGTGCTGTAAGACAGACCACCAACGTAAAGTTTTTTGTTCATTATGCTTTTGATTGTTTGGTAGGGCGACCGCTCACTTAGCTGACTTAAATATGATTTAAGAGACCAGTTGAGAACACCTACGCTTAAATCCCGCTATAGGGATTAATAATTAGAGTATATACTTATTCCCCCAAAAGTCAAATCTTCCAGCATTGAACTGTCATTTAACCATTTCCAAGTTACCCGATTTCGGCTAAAATCTTCCCGATGGCTTCTTTTTGTCCGTCATCGCCGCGAGTTTTAAGATACGCGATGTGATCATCCAACACCTTTTTTGCCGCAGCTTGCGCGCGTGCCATAAATTCAACATCGGCACCGTGCGCCTTGCCGATTTGCTCAATCATCGTTTTCCGCTCTTCCTCGGATTTGGTCACAAAATCCTTGTTTAGCTCGGCAACTTCGGCAGCAGTCAGGGACTTTAACAATTCGGTGGAAACCGTCAATTGCTGAACTCCGGCCAAATCATTCAACGCCCCCTTCGCCTCATCGGCGGTAAATTTCAAAACCTCATAAACGCGAGTTAACGCATTTTGTATCGCTTTTTGATCTTGATTATTTGCCATCGTTTTTTATTTTATTATCACAAATTCATCACGAGCAAAATTTTTTTAGTTTTGCCAAATTCCAGACACAAACAAACAGCCTGCTTTTAATTTCCCTACAACCCCAACCCAGGATACGCAGTACCTAGTGCCGATCCGCCGGTTCCGCCGCCAGCAATACCACGTCCAAACGAGTCAATCGATTCCGCAACACTAGCCGCTATCTGGGCAGCGACCCCAGTATGTATCAATAAATAACCACCCGCTATAATCAAAATTGCTATGCCTATATTTAGCTTATTTTTAGAAACAACATCAATACATTCCATTACCCTACTTTTAAGCTCACCCAGTAAAGCAAGTTCAACCGATTTTACATCCTCCGGCTTATTTGTATCCTGTTCTATGCCTTTTTTCTTTTTATCTTCTTTAAGACCAAACTCTCTTAAAAAATTTGCCATCACCCTTTCTTCTAATTGGCCCGGCGTTGGCTGTTCTTCCGAACTATCACGGGCAACGCCAGCTTCTGGATTTTCTAAATCATCATATGGCGTAAATACGTCTTTATCCATTTTAAATTCACCCATAAATTTTTTTGTTGTTGTTAATAATTTTTACCTTTTTCATATAATACCCCCCCCGAAGCCATTCGTCACATTTACAAAATCACGCCACCTTGAGGCCGGTTTCAATAATTTCCTTGATTAACGGCGTGGCAACGGTTTTAAAGTCGTTTTCCGAAAAAATATGCGGCTCAATCCGGGTATCAACATCCCATATCGGGCGTCCGACTTCAATAATGAATTTATCGGTTTCTTTTCGCTTTGAAACGATCGCCACGTCAATATCACTTGTTTCCCGGGCTTCGTTTTTGGCAAAAGAACCGAACAAATAAATACTTGAAAATGGTATTTTATTTTCCCGCAATTTTTGCGCGTATTTTTCTACGATATTTTTGATTTTAATTGACGGCATAGATCGTTATAAATTTTTATTATTTTTTCCAAATTATTTTCAGTGTATTCTTTGGTGCATATCTTATAAAAAGATTTTTTGTAATCATCGTATCGCGCGCGAATATTAAACGAATTGGCAACCGAAAAATATTCTTTGGTATCTTTATCCAACTCCAAATCGGCCAATTCCACCAAGCGAGCAAGATTATGAATTTTGGGAGCATCCTGTGATGTTTGCAAAACCACAAACGCCTTTAATATCTTTTCCAAGACAAGATGTCCGAAAAACAAACTTTCGGAGTATTTTCCGCCATTTTTGAGAACCATCATCGCGTCATAGCTTTGCGCCGCGCTGTCGCGCCAATATTCAATTTGTTTTTTAACGGATAGCATACCCAAAAAAATATCTTGCGATATGTTTCAATGTAACATATTTTAAAAAATTATACACGACGAGTATCAGCATATTCACAGGCGCTCCGATAGTCAAAAAAAATAAAGAGGTCCTCGGATTGGTTTTAATAAGCCCCAATCATCGGTTCCTCTTCTTTTGTAATCTCCATGTTTATACGGATACCTATGCCGTGTTCCCGCTCAATCCGGCTTTCCAGATTATGTGACCAATTATCGGCATAAGCTTCCACATATCTTCGCGGGATCTTAATGCCGGTCGCTTTATAGACCGCCACCAAAATTTCCCAATCCCACACCTTACTGCTGCCACACTCCCATCTTGGATTATAATTCATCAAAGAGCAAAGAAAGCAACTGCAAACTCCACACTTTGTCGTTATAAACGTTTTACCGCATTCTCCGCACGTCTTTTCCCATTCCTTAGTCATAACCAAATCACCTTAATAGAGAATACTTATAATTTTAAACTTTGTAAAGTTTTTTATCGCCACGCGGTTGGGTAAAAATTTTCCGCAAATAAAAAAATTGCCCGATTGGCAAATACTATTCAACACAAGCTCGCAGCGATCGGCCGATCAGTAACGCTTCGGCCTTCTAGAATCGCTTTTCCCCAGCATATTGATATTGGGAATCTTTGGGATCCCCAAACGGGCAAATCGATCACATCTTTTTTTCAATGATCCGTGTTTTTTCCTGACTGCCTCGGGATATAATGGGGTTTCGTCCAATGCAGTCTCGCTGGCAAGAAGCAACAGAACAATAGCCCCGACCGTATCGCTCTCTACGTGCAAACCCTTCATTCTTTTCTTTTCAATCTTGGTAATTTTTCGGTCAAGGTACGTCTGAAGGAACGCCATTGTTTTGGGATCCTTGAGCAACTTTGTCCAAAAATACATTTCCATAAAGTCAACCATCACAATTCACCTTGTTGTTTATATCCCATAAACAGAAACCACCGTCAAGATATTCGACGTATCAAGTAAAAAAAATCAAGCCGTATCGATGCTATTATCATTTTCGCGCCGACGGCTTGTATTGGTTCCAACCTTTTTCATACCTACCAAATCATCCACATCGATTATAAAGGTTGGTTCTGGTAAAAGCGAATTTAATTTTTTAAGTGCACCTTCTCTTCCTCTTAGCATAATGACCTCCATTTTTTTCCACGGGTTTTATTTTATATTAAATAAAAAAAATTAAAAGAGTTGATAAATAAATCTCCCCGGGCAAACTCGACGGAATATCTTTCCCTCGATATACTCGGGACTCATTATAATCGCTTAAACCGCCTTCCACTTCGCTCCAGGCGTTGTTTAATAAAAAAGCGCACTACGCGCTGCCTGATCTGATATATTCTACAATCGAATTGACTAAGGCCTTATATTCTTCCATTTGAATAAGGTCCTTGTCCTCGATTTCTTCGCGCGAGCTGATCTTTTGCAGCAATCGCAGCCACTTTTCGTCCAGCCCCAGCTGCGCCAGTTCGCCAATTTTTTCGTCCAGCCAGACAACCGATTTGCACCCACCTGCCCTAGTCAACCCGCAATCAATAAAAATGTTCATCGCTAACGATGGTTTCCCGCCGGTAAGCCAAACTCTGCCGGGACAATCGGATGGAAATCCATCAATTTCCATTATGCCTTGATGGTCAAACAAGTCACAGGACACAAGGGTTATCCCACGTACTTCTGCCTCAATGCCGCATCCTGAACAGGCAAGCAGGCGATACAATACTCCAAGCACATCCATATTTAACGCCGCGGACACATCGACTAAGATTCTATTCTTCAAGTCTTTCGTTTTCATAATCCTCCGTACTGGAAAACTACTAGTCGTTATCCTAGCAAAGTTTGTGCGAAAGTAAAGTTTATCTAACAAAACTTCGCCGATTGGAAATTCTTTCGGAACGCAATAACTTCGGGACGGACCGATTCGGGATCACGCTTGTCCAAGATAATTTCTTTGATAAATTTGGCGATCTGTTTCATTTCCTCCTCCTTCATGCCAAACCTGGTCATTTCCTGCACGCCGATGCGGATGCCGCGCGGGTTGCGGGGATTGGTTCCGTCGCCCGGAATAATGTTTTTATTTAAAATGATATTTGCCTTTTCCAACGCCAGCGCCGCCTCCCCGCCCGCGCCCGGCTCGCCCAAATTGACCACCACCTGGTGCGTTTCGGTAAAGCCGCGCTTCTCGCCCAACACATTGAAACCGGAGTTGCATAGAGTTTGCGCCAGCACCTTGGCATTCTTGACGATCTGTAAAGAGTAGTCGCGGCCAAACTGCCGCATTTCAGACAGCGCCCCCGCCAAGGCGGGGATCCGGTGCAAGTGATGGTTTGACGAAAATCCGGGGAAGACCGCGGTCTGGATCTTTTTTGCCAAAGCTTCGTCGATATTGCCCAGAATCATGCCGCCCTGCGGCCCGGGAAAAGTTTTGTGCGTGGAAGTGGTGATGATATCGGCACCCTCTTTGAGCGGATCCTGAAACATGCCGCCGGCGATCAAACCAAAAACGTGCGCCGCGTCGTAAATAATTTTAGCGCCTACCTGATCGCAAGCTTTGCGCAATTCCGCTATCGGCTGGGGAAACAAGATCACGGACCCGCCGATGACGATAAACCGGGGCTTAGTGTCAATGATCTTCTGGCACGACATTGCCGCGTCCATGGCGCCATCGGCGTCAAACGTCAACCAACCCACCTCCAGGCCCAACATCCCCGCCGCGCCGGCTTTCTCGTGCGACACATGCGAGCCGTGTTCGACACCCAGCGACAATATTTTGTCGCCGCGAGTCCCCAGCGCCGAGAACGTCGCGTAGTTGGCAATGGTGCCCGATATCGGCCGAATGTCGCAAAAATTGGCGCCGAAATGTTTTTTGAATTCCTGTTGCGTCAAATCCTCCATCTGGTCAACGTAGGTCAACCCTTGATAGTAGCGATGATACGGAGTGCCTTCGGCGTAACGGTGCATAAGATCCGAGCAGTAAAGTTTTTCGCAAACAGGCGACATCACATTCTCCGAAGCGATCAGGTTGACGCATTCGCTTCTCCACTGATTGTGCTGTTCCAGAAGTTTTTTGATCTTTTCCATATTGGTTGATTGAGTAAGAAACTGTCTGAAAACTCTGTTCAGAACGAAATTTTCAGTTTTCGAGCGAGCCAAATGAGGAAAGAGGAGGCATACTTTAAGCTAAAGTCCGCCGACGATTGACGAATTTGGCGCAACCGAAAAATGGAAATTGCAGTTGAATAGAGTTTTCAGACAGTTTCTAGAGTCATTATACGACATGGCCCAAAATTATTCCAGCGACAGTTTTGGCAACAAAACAGGGCGTTGCCGCCCCGCTTTTTTACGCTTGAATCGGTTTTTGATCGCAAAACAAATTGCACGTTCGCGCTTTTATTGACCAACTGGCCGGGTCTGTGAATTATCCGGCACGGCAACCGGCGGCGCGCTTATCATCGATGGGCCTGTCGAGGCTGCCTGGCAAAAAACCTCGTCGATCTGCCAAGTACCGTCACTATCGACCAATTCAACTTCGGCTTTTTGCGAACTTAAAGTTCCCAAAAGAGATATCGACACCAGAACGCGGTTATCGCCGGTAGAAAGCGAACCGATACCGGAATTATCGAGCTTACCCGCGCCGCACAATAATAACGGATCGGAATTGCCCGCTGCCTGGTCTAATCGCGCCTTAAAATTATCGGTAAGGTCCCGCCGCTGGGCAAACGGTTGCTTTCGCTTCTGCTCGGGCGTCAACCCCTGATACCAAGAATAGAACGACCGCGCGACCTCCTGGGGCGACATCGGTTGCGTTTGCGATAAAAATTGGTTTGGCGTCGGATTCTGGTTTTTGACTGCCGGGGATTCCGTCTTGGCGGGACACATCGGATAACTGCACATCGGACCGCCAAGCTTTATAATGGTACCGTCGGGACACCGCTTAAGTTCATCCGAACATATCGGGTTGTCAGCCTGACTGGAAGTAAAATACACATACCAAACGCCCGACAGTATAATGCAACTGACCAGTAAAAAAAACAGGATCTCCAAAGTTGTTTCTTTTGTCTTCATTGTAAAATTAAAAGTCTGTTAATTCCATTATATCAAAAAAAACGGACTCGAAAAGCAAGTCCGGTTTTGCATAACCAATAGCCAACAACCCCGCCGGGCAATCAGACGGTTTTTAGCTTGTAACCGATGCCGCGCACGGTTTCCAGCATCGTTGTTCCGCTAGGACTCTCGATCTTGTCGCGCAAGCGGTTGATGTAGACATCGACCACGTTGCTCAACGAGTCGAAATTAAAATCCCAAATATTGTCCACGATATCCTGACGCGAACAAACCTGGTTGGCGTGACGCATAAAATATTCCAGCAGGCGAAACTCTTTGAGCGTAAGTTTTAACGGCTTGCCGTCAAGCGTTACCGCCATCTTGGCGGGGTCCAAACGCAATTCGCCGACGGAAAATTCCGTCGGCAGAACTTGCTTGGGCCGCCTTGATAACGCCCGGATACGCGCCAGCACTTCAGCCAGCGCAAACGGCTTGACCAAAAAATCGTCGGCGCCCGCGTCCAGCAAAGTAACCTTATCTTGCAGCGTATCCCGGCCGGTCAGCACCAAAATAGGTATCGAAATATTGTTTTTCCTGATGTCGCGGCAAATATCAAGGCCATCCTTTTTGGGCAAGGTCAAGTCGGTGATAGCCACATCGTAGTCGGCCGAGTGCAATTCAATGCGGCGCTGGCCACTCTCACCATCAAGGACATAGTCAGCGGCGATGCCTTCTTTTTCCAAGCCCATTTTCAAGATCTTGGCTAAATTTTCTTCGTCTTCTATTATAAGTACTTTCATTTTTTTGAGAGATATTATTTATTTGATAATTTTGATTATGATGAATCAAAACTAAATTTCAAGCCCAAAATACACGCCGCTCCGCTTCACAGCGGAGCTTGGTAAAAAACAGCGCGTACCCTGATTCGATGTTGCGACAATTACGCCATCTGATATTTTACGTTCAATATCTTATATAGCGTTTTTAGCGGTGACTGCACCACGATCTTGTCGCCGACCCGATGGCCCAAAAGGGCGGAACCAACAGGTGAAGTGCAGGAGATCCTGCCGTCGGCCGGATCGGCCTCCACGGAACCAACGATCTTCAGTTCATCAACCTGGCCTTGGTTTTCGATCTTCACGGTGGCACCGACGCCGACGATTCCTTTTTCTTCGTGCGTCGGCGGCCTGATTATCACCGCGTTTTTGATTATATCGGCCAGCTTGGACATCCGAATCTCAAGCAAACTTAAATCCTGGTAGAACATAATGTATTCGGAATTAACCTCTTGGGAAACCATGACCTGGGGCGCTTCGTTGGTAGTTTTTGATTTTTTCAGCTGTCTCAAAAAATTAAATTCGCGCTTGACCTCTAAAAATCCCTGCTTGGTCAAAAAACATTTTTGCAATTCCATTTTTTTGTTTTTATTGCCTCGCTTGGCGGGGCAGAGCTTCGGCTTATCGGCCAGCCGACAGAATCTAATTCGGCGCCTTCATTTTATTTGACCCCGGATTAAATTCCTATTAATAACCGCGCCAAACAGTTGACAACAGGCGGCGTCCGTCTAGAATGAAATACTACCCTAAATTATCTCTATTTAATGGCAAAACTTATCATTCCTAAATCCGCCAGCCTTGAGAGCAACACTTCTCAAGAATCACGCACCGAGACGGCTCAAGGGGCATCGCGCAAAAATATGGAAGAAGCTCTGCGCGAAAGCGAGCGGCATTACCATAATCTTTTTGCCGCGATGGACGAAGGATTCGCCTTGGGCCAGATCATTACCGGCGCGAATGACTTACCCTGCGATTATCGGTTTTTGGAAATCAACTCGGCCTATGAAAAATTCATCGGGCTCGACCGCGAACAGATAATAGGCAAATTAAGAAGCGCCATCCCGGTGATCCTAAACCAGTCATCGTTTGACGCCTACGCCAAAACCGCGCTGACGGGAGAGCCGCGTCATTTCGAAAACTACAATCCCACCTTAAAAAAATATTACAGCGTCCGGGTCTACAGTCCCAAACCCAGGCAGTTTGCGGCCATATTCACCGACATCACCGCCAAAAAACAAGCCGATCAATCCCTGCGGGAAAGCGAAGAGGAATACCGGAAGCTTGTCGAGAACGCAAACAGCATCATCATCAAAATGGATAACGCCGGCACTGTAACATTTTTTAACGTTTACGCGCAAAATTTTTTCGGCTATTCTCCGGAAGAAATAATCGGGAAAAATATCAGGATCATAATTCCTATTTCCAGAATCAATGAAGGCAATAACCTGGAGAAAATGATAGACGGCATTCTCAAAGATCCCGATGACTTTTCCGAAAACACAAATCAAAATATAAAAAAAAATGGAGAGATTGTTTGGATTTCATGGAGAAACAGAGCGATCAAAGACAATTTTGGAAAAATAACCGGGAATCTTGCGATCGGACAGGATATCACCGAGCGCAAAAAACTGGAGAATTTGCTGCAGGCAAAATCAAAAGAACAAGAGGTCATCTTAGACTCCGCTCCGTCAATGATTTTTTATAAGGATAAAAAAAATCGTTTCTTGCGCGTTAATAAAGCCTTTGGAAATTCCATGGGACTTTCCAAGGAACAGCTGGAAGGAAAATCTCTGTTCGATATTTATCCCAAAGATCAGGCCGACGCGTATTGGAAAGATGATTTGGGCGTTATCGAAAGCGGCGTGGCAAAATACGGCATAACCGAATCGATGAATACGCCCCAAGGCACAAGAATTGTTCATACCGACAAAATTCCTTATCTGGATGAACAAGGAAACGTCATCGGCATCATTGGGTTCGTTATTGACATAACTGAACAAAAACTGGCCCAACAGCGGGCAAGCAAACTCAATCGAATGCTCAAGGCGCTAAGCAACGCCGACCGGGCCGCCATCGACGCGGACAGCGAGGAATCTTATCTTAATGATATTTGCAAGATCATCATCAAAGACTGCGGGTACGCCCTGGTTTGGATCGGCTATAGCGATAACGATGAGGCAAAAAGCGTGCGGCCGGTCGCCTGGGCGGGATTCGAAAACGGCTATCTGGAAAATTTAAATATCACGTGGTCCGACATCGACCGAGGACACGGCCCAACCGGCACCGCGATCCGGACCGGCAAACCCTACAGCTGCGCCAACATGCTCACTGACCCGGCTTTCGAACCGTGGCGTCAAGAAGCGCTCAAACGCGGATACGCTTCATCGCTGGCCCTGCCGCTGTCACACAGCAATGCTTGCCTGGGCGCCATTACGATCTATTCTCCCCAGCCCGACGCGTTTTCAAACAATGAGGTCGAGCTGCTCAAGGAGCTGGCTGACCGGGTCACCAACGGAATCTTTGCCCTTCGCCTGGAGCGGGCAAAAAAACAAGCCGAGGAATCGTTTAAAGTATCGGAGTTAAAATATCGCCGGCTTTTTGAATCGGCCAAGGATGGGATATTGATACTTGATTTTGAAACGGGGATGATCGTGGACGTCAATCCGTTTTTGATTGATCTGCTGGGATATTCTTATGACGACTTGCTGAAAAAACATCCCTGGGACATCGGTCCTCTAAAAGATATTTTGTCTTCAAAAGACGCTTTTTGGGAATTGCAAAAAAATGAATTCATCCGCTACGAAGACTTGCCGCTTGAAACCAAGGACGGTAAAAAAATGCTGGCGGAATTCGTCAGCAATGTTTATCTAGTCGACCGCAAAAAAGTCATTCAATGCAATATCCGCGACATTACCGGACGCAAGCAGGCCGAAGAAAATCTCCGCAAAACCAACCAGCGGCTGGCAATAATCTCTTACACCGCCAACCGCCTGCTTACCAGCGAAAACCCCCAATTGGTCATCCAAGATCTCTGCCAGAAAGTCATGGAATTTCTTGATTGCCAAACATTCTTCAATTTCCTGCTCGACGATAAAACAAACCGTCTGCATTTAAAAGCCGGATTTGGCGTACCGCCCGAAACGATCCGATCGCTCGAATGGCTGGCGCCGGAAGACGCCGCCTGCGGCTGTGTGGCGCGCGACGGCAACCAAATAGTCTGCGACCACGTTCAGGAATCGCAAGACGCAAAAACAAAACTGGTAAGGTCATTTGGCGTCAGAGCTTATGCCTGCCATCCCCTATTAGACCAAGGCCGAGTGATTGGCACGCTTTCGTTTGGCTCGACTTCGCGCGACTCGTTTTCCAAGGAAGACCTGGCTTTAATGAGAACGGTTACCGACCAAGTAGCGATCGCCATGATCCGCGTGCGATCACAGGAAGCTCTGCGCGAAAGCGAGGAAAAATTCCGCCAGATCGCCGACGCCATGCCCAACCTTGTCTGGACAGCCAAACCCGACGGGAATATCGAATACGCCAATCTCACTTTCCGCTACTATACCGGCATCGCCAAGACCAACGGTCCGATCTGGAACGTCCTTCCCTTGAACGCCAACGATCGCCACTTAATGGAAATCACCCGGAAAAGGGCGGCAAAACTTGGCCGCCCCTACCAATTGGAACAAAAGATTCGGAGGAGCGACGGCAACTGGCGCTGGCACCTTACCCGCTGCGTTCCCATCATCGCCAACGGCATCATCGTAAAATGGTATGGCACGGCTACCGACATCGACGACATCAAGATCGCCGCGGAAAAACTGCGCCAAACCGACGAAGAAAAAAGCAAATTCATCAGCACCATGTCGCACGAATTGCGCAATCCCTTGACGCCTATCGTAACCGGAATCGAACTGGTAAAAAGTTACCTCGACCTGGAACCGCAAGCCGCGCCAAATTCCAACGACGCGATCATTCGCGAAGCAGTTTCCATCATTGACCAGCAAGCCGGACACATAACCCGGCTATTAGACGACATGCTGGATATTTCCCGGATCAGCAGCGGCAAAATCCAGCTGAAAAAGACCGCCGTTTCTTTAAAGGATAATTTGGAACACGCCGTCGAAGTCGTCACGCCGCTGATGACATCGCAAAATCATCGGTTATCGGTCACCTTACCCGATCCATCGCTGCGCGTTTTGGCCGACCCGGTCAGGCTGCAACAAATCGTCGCGAATTTGCTCAATAACGCCATCAAATACACGCCGCCCAACGGCCAGATCTGGCTTGAAGCGTCGCGGATGGGCGATTTTGCCCAGATCACGGTGCGCGACACCGGCTTGGGGATCGACAAAGAAAAGATCGAAGCCATATTTTCTTCCTATGGAAATTCGCGGGGCGTAACGCCGTTCGTCTCCACCCAAGGCGAACTCGGCATCGGTTTGAAACTTACCAAAGACCTGGTATCGCTTCACGGCGGCACCATCGCGGCAACCAGTCCGGGCAAGGACCAGGGTTGCGAATTTACCGTCAGGTTGCGCGTTCTGCCGTCAAAACAGGAATCCGAATCCGGCAACATTCCCGCCGGCAGACAAACAGCACAACCGACCGTCCCATTGCGCGCGCTGGTAGTTGACGACAACGCCGGAGCCGCCGACATGACCGCCAAAGCCTTAAGCTTTTTTGGGCACGAGGCCAAGGTTTGCTACGATGCCCACTCGGCCCTGGATCTGATAAGAACATATCAACCCCACATCATGTTCATCGACATCGAAATGCCGGGAATGAACGGCTACGACCTGGCTAAAGCCTTGCGCAAAACCAAGGACCAGTCCTTAAAACAGGTGAAACTGGTGGCTGTCACGGGCTATGGACAAAAAGAAGACAAAGACCGCGCCCTGAGCGCGGGATTCGACCTGCACCTGGCAAAACCCGTGAACATGCAAATTTTGAGAAAAGCGATCAACGATTTGATCCCGGACGGCGCTAAACTAACCTGATTTAAATCAATTTTTATAACTTTTAGACCCCGGACTTGCCCGGGGAGTAAATACTTTTATTTTCCAAATGTATTTCGATACCGCCCCGCCTCGGCGGGACGGATCGACCAAAGGAGTAACCTCCTTTGTCACCGCTTCGCGGGATCCCGCGAAGCGGGAGAATCCTCGTAATTTGTTCCCTGCGGCAAGACCGCAGGGTGTAACAAATTATAAAAGTTATGAGGATTCCCTAGGTAATCCGGAAGTAACCTTCAAGGAAACATCATTTGGTCCCGCCCCGGCGAGAAACTTCGAATAAAAAATATATATTGATTTTCTATTTGAAATTTCCCGCCATGGCGGGACCAGGGGGATGCTTCCCCTGGACTCCTCATTAATTTTTTTTCGCCAACAAAAAACCGCCCCTGGATTCCAAGGACGGTTTTTTGTTTTAAGCTCTGAATTCGGTCTTTAATACATCCGGACGCAGCGACCGGCGGAATTCATCATATAACCGTTGTCACAATAGCAGTAAGAACCCGAGCGATACATATTAGAACCACATATCGCTAAAATGCATTGTCCGGTGGTGTAATCCATCTGGTAGCCGGAATTGCAGTAACAGCTGGAATTGTAGTTGTAGCTGTTCGACCCGCAATAATTGGTGTTGTTGCAAACCATCGTCTGGTAACCTCCATTGTAAACATAATAACAGTTCTGGTTTTGGTAAGTATAGCTCGGGGCCGAAGTTACCGAATAACTGACGATCGTCGGCTGGGTATAGGTGTAATAGTCAGGATTGGTATACGCGATATTGGAAGGATTGTAATTATAGCCATTGTTATAGTTATATCCGTTGTTATAATTACGGTAGTCGCGGTTTACCTGGTTTGAGCGATTGTAGGAATTGGAATTATAATTGGAATTGGAATTGAAATTATAATTATACCCGTTGTTGTAATTGTTGCCGTAGCTGTTGTAATTCGGCGAGTAATTATAATCGTTGTTGTAATCATACCCCGGATTATAGTTGTAATTTTGGTAATTGCCGTCATAGTTATAGCGATTACCTCCATCGACAACCAGGGTCGCGCCGGCAACGCCAACACAGCCAAAATACAGCGCCACGCCCACCAAAAACAAACAAAATGTTTTTTTGACCATACGTTTAATGTTTTATTAATTTGTAGAATATTTTAGCACAACTTTCATTAACAATCAATGAAATGAAATCGCAAAAAACTTGGCCGCAAAAAGCCGGTTTTTTGTTCCCTGCGGCAAGACCGCAGAGTGTAACAAATTGTAAACAATTATTTTTTATCGGGCACTTTGATCGGGGTTATCCCTTTCTCGCCGATAAAATCAACGATAACTTCCAAAAACGTTTTTCCGAATCGCTCGAGCTTTTTTTGGCCCACACCATTGATCCGCAAAAGATCGGATTCGTTTCGCGGAAAATAATGCGCCATTTGGATTAGCGTCACGTCGCCAAAGATCACGAACGGCGGAACACCGGCTTTATCGGCCAGCTTTTTGCGCAAAGCCCGCAACTCTTGGAACAACTCCTCATTATGGTCAAATCCGCCCTTCTTTGGCTTGATCTCTTTTATCGATTCGATCTTGATCTCGGTCTTGGGCTCGGGCAGCTCCAGCCGGTCGTTTCCATTCAAGAAAAGCGCGCCCTTTTGAGTCACGGAAAGCACCGGATATTCCCCATCGCTTTTGGCCAAATAACCCAGGTTTATCAAATGATCGACGATCTGGAACAATTCGTTTTCGCCGAATTCGGTAACGATCCCGTAGACCGACAGGTTTTCGTGACGGTATTGCTTTATCTTTTGGATCTTCCGCCCCAGCAGGACGGCAACTACATAGTTCTTGCCAAAGTGGTTTTGCAATCTCGCCACCGCCGAAAGAACTTTCTTGGCAATAGTCGTGGCGTCGAATTTTTTTAGCCCGGGAAGTCCCAAAACTTCGCCCGCCAGACACACATCGCAAGCGCCGCAATTATCAGAAGCCATTTCCTCCCCAAAATACCGCAAAAGGTATTTTTTGCGGCACGTCGGAAGCTCGGCGAAAGTCATCACCTCGCGTAATTTTTCCCGATAGCGCTCCCGCGCCAAATCATCCTCTATCATATCGATAAAATATTCGTGTTTCCTGGTATCGGCATAAGTGTAAAACAAAACACACTCGCTTATCAGCCCATCGCGGCCCGCCCGGCCAATCTCCTGGTAGTAACCTTCCAGGGTTTTGGGATATGTGTAATGCACCACCAGCCTCACGTCGGGCTTGTCAATCCCCATGCCGAAAGCAATCGTCGCCACAATAATACTAACTTCATCTTTTATGAAAAGTTCCTGCGCCAAGCTCCGCTCCTTGGCTCCCAACCCGGCGTGATAAGCTTGAGCCTTAAACCCGTGCGACCGCAAGTCCTGGGCGATCTCTTCGGTTTCCCGGCGCGAGAAGCAGTAGATGATCACCGATTCGTCGCGGTATTTTTCCAGCAGGTTAAGCAGTTTGGGAAAAGCCTGTTTTTTTTCGATGACCCTGATATGCAGGTTTTCCCGGTTGAAACTGGAAACAAAAGTGCGCGCGTGCCGCAGTTGCAACTGGTTGACTATATCTTGGCGCACCCTTTGAGTGGCCGTGGCCGTTAAAGCGATCAACGGCGTTGACGGAAAAAGTTTTTTCAACAAGCTTAAGCGGCGGTAATCCGGCCGGAAATCGTGCCCCCATTCGGAAATACAATGTGCCTCGTCCACCGCAATCAAACTGACCTTTAGGCTTTCTAAAAATTCCAAAAAACCGTCCGCGGAAAACCGCTCGGGCGCCACATACAAAATTTTTACCTTGTTGGCCCGGATCCGGCCAAAAACCTCGCCGATCTGTTTTGGCGTCAAGGAAGAGTTGATAAGTTCCGCGTCCACGCCGCAGGCCTTTAACGCATCCACCTGGTCTTTCATCAGCGCGATCAGCGGCGAAATCACCAGAGTCAGCCCGTCGAATTTCAACGCCGGCAACTGATAGCAAAGCGATTTTCCCCCGCCCGTGGGCATTAAAACAAAACAGTCGTTTCCCGCAACGACATGATCAATGATCTCCGCCTGCAGAGGCCTGAAACTCTCGTAGCCGAAATATTGTTTTAAAAGCGCTTTTGTCGATTGCGCAGTCATATTATTTTATTTTTACGAATTATCCGAATATAACGATTCAAGAAAACGAAAAGCGGTCGGCGGCGCAAACCAATTATACCTTAAATCAAAAATCGTGTCGCCGATATCCAGATATTTTCGCTCGGCCCTGATATCGCGCTTGGGCTTAAGGTTGCTTTTCAGGCTATCTATTGTAATTGCCATTTGGTCAAAAAAAGTTTCTCTGCTGGTCCAAACACACTCGACCCCGCCAAAATAACGGTCAAGCGGAAAAAGAAAATAACGATCAAAAGCCACTCCGAGGCGATAAAATATCTCGGTGGATTTTTTAAACGTTTTGCTTTTTTGTATCAATTTATCCGCCCGCTTATCGTCCATTTTGGCCATTTCTTCATAAGTCGCCAGATTTTTGTCCGTTTTCTTTAAAATACCCCAAAGGCACCTGAAAACCGGATCAGCGCCGAAATAATCGTCATCTCCCTTACCTTGGTGATAAAAAAGCCATTGCAAGTAATGGGATATTTCCGCCACGATTGCCATATACTCGCCTTCGCTTAAATCCATTCCGCAGTTTAAAATTATATTGGCCGGCGCCGCGCTCATAAACAAGCTAAGATAACGGGTAAACTCATCGCCATATTCCGCCGCGTCCGGCGGTTTACCGCCCGATTTTTCCATAATCTCCAAGAGGCCGATAAACGCGCCGAATTCACAATCCATCTGCGGTTCAATCGCGTTATCAACGAGGCCGCTGCGCAAATTGCACAAACCCATTTCCAGGGCGCCGCCGCCAGCTGCCGTAAGCGATTTTTTGGAAAAGTAACGCGGAGCAACCGTCCAGTCACCGCTTTTGGTCCGCTCCAATTCCGCCGAAATAAAATCCCTACCCTTATCAAGGTCGGGATAAAGCGCGCCAAGCTCCTGGCGCGGCGTCGCGCCGTCAAAATGGCAAGAATTGCCATCATTGAGCCAAGTTGTCTGCGTCCATTTTCTAAAAATCCGGTTCAAAATACCGGTTTTACCCAAAAGCGCGATATCGCTATCGTTAAGCGTTATCCTGTCGGGATCTTGTTCCAAATAAGGCGCGAATTTATCAATTTTTAAAAACAACAGATCGCCAAATAGCTCGCACATCTCATACTCGTTGCGTGGCAAATATCCATCGTCTTTTATGTAAGCCATAGAAATGATTCTAGCCGATTTCGGCAAAAAAACAATGCGCCCGGCGCCGAATTTCTACGGCTGATTATTCCCTGATAAAATTAACATAGACGCTCTTCTCCTTTTCCGGAAATTTTACGCCCGCCTTTTTTCCGGCGTCTTTGCATTTTAAAAACCACGCCATATTTTTTGCCAGGACCCGCATGGTTTGCAATCCTTCCAAATCTTTTGCTACATCTTCGGACGTGGCTCCATAAACCATGTTCCAATAGCGTGACGAGATAACGGGCATTTCCGATATGGTAAAATATTTATTAATTTGGTCAAAGGCATTCGTTGTCCCGGCTCTTCTGGCCGATATGACCGCGGCAGCCGGTTTTAAGTAAAAAGATTGTTTGTTTGATTGCAGATCGGCGTAAAACAACCTGTCCATAAAAGAAACAATAAAACCGCTGGCAGCGGCAAAATGCACCGGAGTGCCGAAAATAAACCCATCCGCGTCTTTTGCCACATCAAGAAATTCATTTACCCTGTCATCAAATACGCAGCGCCCTGTTGTCGCGCAACTCTTGCAAGCAATACAACCGGCAATAGGTTTTATGCCTATCCAGAAAATTTCCGCGTCTATGCCATTTTCGCCCAAAGTTTTAGCGACTTGGGCAAGCGCGGCGTAGGTACAACCTTTCTCGTGCGGACTTCCATTTACCAATAAAACTTTCATTTTTTTATAGCTTAATTATTTAATTATAAAGAGTTTAAGCGATCGAGGTCAAACTCCGATCAACCATCAAATTTACTGCTTGCCAACCATTTTTAGTCTTTTTGCCTTTTTGATTATGATTAGTTATTGCGGATATTTTTTCATATACTTCTTACACTGCATGCCTGTTCCTAATGATTCAAAGCCGAATTTCTCATAAAACGGTCTTAGCGATTCGTTATCCATAAATAGGTTTATTGAGTGATAACCTTTATCTTTTATCTGGTCCACCAATCTTTTAACAATCATCTTCCCTATGCCTCGTCCCTGATAATCTTTATGCACCATAATATCATAGAGCATACACATTGTTCCGTCTTCCAAAATCCTGCCCATGCCGATCAGCTTTTCCCGATCCCAAACGCTGTAAACAAAAAATGACTTGGCCAAGCTTTCTTCCCATTTTTCATCGCCCCTTTTCTGCCAGCCGATTGATGTTTGCAAAGCATCTATTTTTTCTGCCTCAATTTCTTTTGATGTTGATTCGCGATATTCCATGATTTTACAAATGTTAAATTAGCCAAAACATTCAACAACTGACTTTTGCTCAATTTTTAGAATGAAATCTACAAATAATCAATCTCGTTCAAATAAATTTATTAAAATCATTGCGCGATTAGCCAAACATTTGCCTTTGGTTGGTTTCCGTGACTATCTTAAATGCAATTTTCTTGTAGAACCGCTGGCGTTGTTTGAATTGTTCGAAAATGCGGGGGTCCAACCCCCGCAGATTATTCCCTTGTCGTTACATTAATGCCAAGAGTCCTAAAATCAGACTCTGATCACCCGCGTCAAACAAGCGAAGCGAGTCGAATAGCTGCGGGACTTGGATTCTCCCGCCATAGCGGGATCCCGCAAAAATGCGGGAGAACCAAGATTAATGAATTCAGTGTCCGTTGCACTATCCCGCTGGGGCAGGGCCATTAGACGATGCATTTGTTTGCAAAGCTGCGGGACTTGGATTCGAACCAAGATAAACGGATTCAGAGTCCGTTGTACTACCATTATACGATCCCGCAGCTTTACAAATAAATAATTTATTGATTAATTATTTTCTTAAATTCGTTACCAGATTTTAATTTCTTTAAATAATTTTCCCTTTTCCTCGCTTCGCTTCTGGTATCATAAACTTCCTTTCTGATACACTCAAAGGGAATCCTTGTCCTCGTTGATTTTACTTGTCCTTTATTGTGCTTCTTCAATCGCTCGTCAAAATTATCAGTCTGGCCAATGTAATATTTCTGATCTTTGAAGCTCCTTAAAATATAAACAAAATACATATAGGACTACTTATACCCTAAAATCCTAAATTTTCAAGTATTTGTTGGTCGCAAAAAGCCCCGAGGTAATGCCTAGGAACGCGCCAATGCCAAGCTGGATGCCGATAAGCGACCAAACACTGGCCATGAAATTAACCCACAAATTCACGCCGGGTATCAACACCCCCAGCGACGGGCTGGCATACCAGCAAACCAAAGCGGCGATCATCAGGCAAAAAGCCGCCGCCAAAACACCGAAGGTCAAACCCTCCACCAAAAACTGGCCGCGGACGAACCAGGCCGAAGCGCCCACCAGGCGCTGGACCTCGATCTCCTCTCGGCGGTTGATTATCGCGAGGCGCACCGTGTTAAACGTAACCAAAGTGGAAATAACGCCCAAGATCGCGAACAAAATCACGCCGATGCGCGTCACCTGGTCAGTCAAAGAAAATATCTTGGTGATAACATCCTTCTTTTCGCTGTAATTCACCTTGTTTACCATACCCTTGTACTGATCGTTGGACAGAAGTTTTTCCACCGTATTGTATTGGTCCGAATCTGCCGCCCGAACCGTCAACGACGCCAAAAAAGGGTTGCCGTTCACCTGTTGCAGAGCCTCCATTAACGTCGGGTCGGCCTGGTGGCGGTTCGAGAACGCGTCAAATGCGTTATCCTTGGAAACATAATCCACCTTCTGAACACCCTGAATTTGCGAGATCGTCGATTGCAATTTTAAAATGTCGTCTTCATTGGCCGAGTCGTTGAAATAAACCGAGATATCGGCTTTCTCGCGCAGGGTCGAAACCAAAAAAGCGCTGATGTCTTTAATGAAAAACAGCGATGTGGCCAAAAGGATCGGTATCATCATTATAAAAATATTGGCCACGGCAATGCCGCCGTCGCGCGCCAGATTTTGCCAGCCCAAACCAATTACCCGTCTTAGTGAAACAAACATAATTCTTAACTCAATTATTCATTAACGAATTAACGAATTTTAAATTTCCAATCCGTTAATTCGTTAATTGATTTTCAATTGATTATTAGAGGGCGAAGCGGCCCTTTTCCTCGTCCCGAACAACCTTGCCTTTCTCCAGGGTCACGACGCGTTTTTTCAATTTGTTGATTATGTCGCGGTTATGGGTCGCCAGCACCACCGTAGTGCCCATCTCGTTTATCTTTAATAACAGTTTTAAGATATCAAGGGTGTGGTAAGGGTCAAGATTCCCGGTCGGCTCGTCGGCCAACACCACTTCGGGCCGGTGAATCAGGGCGCGGGCAATCGCCACGCGCTGGCTCTCCCCACCCGACAGTTCCGACGGAAAATTGTTGGCTTTGCCCTCCAGTTCGACAATCTCCAAAATTCTTGACACATCCCGCGCGATCTCCTCGTCGGGAGACCCGATAACCTTCATCACGTAACCAATGTTCTCGGCCACGGTCATGTTGGGCAACAGCTTATAATCCTGGAACACGGCGCCGATGCAGCGCCGCAATTTATTTACCCCGCCGCCTTTCAATTTATAAATATCCCGGTCTTTAAATGATATGCTGCCCATGGTCGGTTTTTCCTCGGCCAATATCAGGCGGAACGTTGTGGTTTTGCCCGCTCCCGACCGGCCAACGATCGAAACAAACTCCCCCTGGCCCACCTCAAAAGAGACGCTGTCGAGGGCCACGGTGTGTTTGGCGTCGCGCGAACGCGCCGGATAGATTTTGGTAATGTTATCGAACTTAATCATGGCAATCGAAATATCTAAATTCTAATATCTAAACCCTAAACAATATCTAAATCATAATTTTCCAAACTGATTTCTTGTTTGGAATTTAAAACATTAGAACATTGTAATCTGTTTAGGATTTAAAAATTAGCGCCTAGGATTTATTTTGGCAATTTGATTTCCGCTTCTATTAACTGGTCCAGATTGCCATCCAACACTTCATCAACCTGCGAGGTTTCCACACCCGTCCGATTGTCTTTTACCAGCTTGTAGGGATCAAGCACATAGGAACGGATCTGATTACCCCAGCTGGCTGCGATCCGGTCGCCCTTGATGGCCGACAGCTCCTTCTGCTGGGTTTCCTGCATCAAATGCAGCAATTTCATTTTCAAAAGTTCCATCGCCCGGTTCTTATTCTGCCCCTGTATCCGTTCGGTCTGGCAGGTGGCAAAAATTCCGGTGGCCAAGTGAGTGATACGCACCGCGCTTTCTCGCTTGTTGACGTATTGCCCTCCCGGGCCGGAAGACCGGTAAAAATCCACCCTGAGATCTTCGGGCCGCAACTCCAGGTTTTTTAACTCGTGTTTCGGAAATTCGGGAATCACCTCCACCAAGGCAAACGACGTTTGTCTTAAGTGCTTGGCATTAAACGGCGACAAGCGCACTAAACGGTGGACGCCCGATTCTTTTTTGAGATAGCCGTAAGCCATCGGGCCTTTTACGTAAACCGAAACTTCTTTGTAACCAACCCGGCCTTCGGTCACGCCGTCGCCAAATGATTCATGCAAAATGGTTGCCTTGAATCCTTTACGCTCGAAGTAACGCTCATACATCCGCAACAGCATCGCCCCCCAATCCTGCGCGTCCTGGCCGCCGGCTCCCGAATGGATCGTCAGGATCGCGTTTCCGTTATCGTGCTTACCCGACATGAAAACCAAGATTTCTTTTTCCTCGATTTTTTTTGCAAGCATTGTGACATCCGCTTCGGTCGCGTCTCCCTCGGCCAACAACTCAAGTTCAACTCCCAAGTCATCGATATCGCCAACAATCCTTTTTAGGCCAGCGAGTTCTTCGGAAACTAGCGCCGCCTGTTCGGGGAACCCCCAGAAATCAGGCCGCGCACTCTCCACTTCCAATTCAGCAATCCGAACCTTTTTTTTAGCAACGTCAAAGACGGTCCGCCATTTGGCGGAGCTTATCTTGCAAGTCGGCGATCTGTATCTTTATATCTGCCATATTTTTACATCTCCCATATTGCCAATCTATCAGATATTGGACTAAAAATCAAAAAAAGACAGAAGCCAATATCAAGCTTCCGCGCGTTAATCAAAATTTATTTTGCACGCCATAAGGTTTTGTCGCCATTATGAGCAACATATTCCAGTTCAATCCCAGTACTCGTATCTCCGTCGGAATTTTTGTTGCGTTCGAAATATATTCCCGCCGGCAACGACTGCCCCCACCCCTCGGTATCAACGCCAAACTTTGTCTGTGTGACAACCCCATCAATACGCTTTATAACAACCTCATTAAGATCCATTTATTGCCTCCTGTGCTCCAAAACCGCCCCAAGCCGCAAATCGGACATGCCCGGATTTTTAATGCAACTGCAAACGGTAAATTTTATATAACATTAATATCGATTAAGGCAAAGCAAAATCCCGTTCATCGCGGATTTTGGAATATTCCGATCAAGCGATTTGGCTGGTTGTCAAAGTTTGGACGGCACGCCGTCGCAGTCAAAACAAACCCGCGCGGCGGGATTTGCGTCCAGCCTTTCCAAGGGAATATCTTTATCGCAGTTTTCGCATTTGCCGTACGTGCCGCCAGCGATCTTACCCAGCGCCAAATTGATGTCGGCCAGCCTCTGCGCCAAACTTTTGGCCACCGGCAACTGCTCGCCATACTCCTCGGCTTCGTCGGCGCGCGTCTCGCGCGCCTCGTGCCCTGTCTCGCTGTCACTGGTCTTGAATTTACTGCTCCACTCGCCTGGATCGCTTTTGCTTTGCGCCGCGATCTTTTGCAGCTCGCCGACAATCTCGGTTTTTTCCTTTTCCAAAATGGTTTTATATTTTTCCGCTATTTGTTTTTCCATGTTAGTTATTTTAATGTTTCTACTTCCGCTCCCAATACGGCTTCTTGTGCTCGGCAACGGCGTGCGCGCGTTTTACCTCGCTCGACCTGTGCCGCCGCTTTAAATGCTCGGCCTCCTTTGCTTTTTCCATCTCCAATTCTTTTACCGTTTCTTCGATTGTTTTCCCGGGTTCGTTGGCCATAATCTGTTATTATACAACATCAGCATTAAAATAATCTTAACAAATCGATCCAATAATTAATATTATCAAGCTAGAATATAAGCCGAAGACGGCCCTCTGCCTGTTTGAACGACCATTTTCAATTTTTTAAGTTTTTGCAAATGCAATTGCGCGGTTCTTGGCGGACAGTTGAGAATATCCATCACGTCATTTTTGGTAATTCTTCCAACTTGTTCCATGAAATCGATGATTTTTAATTGTTCGGGAGTCAAATAAACTTGCGATTCTAATTTCGAATCCACCTTCCGCCTCCCCAGCGCGACTATCTTTGCTTTGGTACCATCAATTTCATCTTTGAATCCTTTAATAAAATACTCGAGCCAGGAAGTAAAATCGGTTCTTCGCCCTTCATAATTTTCCCCGATATTGATCGCTCGATAATATTTTTGCCGGTCATTGTTGTAATAATCTTCCAAGGCAAATAATTGCCGAAAGTCGTACCCTCTCTGATACAAGATCAACGTGGCAACCGCCCTAGCCGTCCGTCCGTTGCCATCGGCAAACGGATGGATCGCCGCGATTTCCTGGTGCGCGATTCCCGCGGCTATAACCGGGTTGATATTCCGGTCTTCGCTGTCTTTAATCCAATTTATCAAATCCAACGTTAGCTGAGACACCTTGGCCGGATCGGCCGCCGCATAAACAATTTCATCCGGAAAACCGATTTGCCTTTTTACCACATAAACCATCCCCTGGCGATAATGACCTGACTGATTGTCCGGCAAGGTTTTATCGGTAACAAGTTTGTGTATTTTTAAAAATATTTTTTCCGATACGGGGCGCTTCTCGCCAACCAGCTCGCTGATGTATCGCAAAGCTTTAATGTAATTTTGAGCCTCATAAATATCCCTATCAGGCGCGTCGATTTTTTCATTCCGATACAGCGCTTCAACTTGGTTCAGGTTTAAAATATTACCCTCGATGGCGGTTGATGAATGCGTCATGCGGACCAACGCCTGGCGGCGCAAACTCAGTTCCTGGGTAGGCAAAAGCCGCGCCCGAGCGATTATCGCGCGGCTTTCGGCAATCGCGGTCAGCATGCCCACGATCTTGTCCGTCAATTTGTACTTGGGATCGAACATAATATTTGTGCCTTAATTATACCGTTTTTCAAATAATCGCGCAATAATCGCGCAATAATCGCGCAACTAAAATAGACAAATAGTAGACGCATTATAGACGATTACCAATAACCGCGGACAAAAAATCAGGGCCAAAGAATGGCGCGCCAAGAGAGTTACGCGCCATCCTCAAACCCCGATTTCTATTTGATTTTGATTCGGGTTGAATCTATATTGAAATTTGAGGAGGCCCGTTGCTGAACAAAGTGAAGTATCAGTCCTCATCAAATTTCGCATTTCCCCGCCTCAATTTCTCGAATTCAGGCAACAATCTCCCGATTCCGGCCCGCTTAGCGAAACAATTGGAACACCATGTCCCGGCCTGATCTTTATTTTTTGAGTTGCCCATAGTATATTGAAAATACCAATACAATGGAAAATCAATCAAAAGGAAAAATAGTCTAGTTTTGGCTCAAGGGATCGAAAGAATCATTGCGCCTGGCAAATGACGTTTTCTCTAAAAAATATTATGACCATGCCTTGTTCTGCGGCCATTTGGCGCTGGAAAAATATTTGAAATCGCGAATTGTCAAAATTACCGATAAACACGCGCCCCATTCGCATGATTTGCTCTATCTTGCCGGGCTGGCAAAAATTGAACTGGAAACGGAACAGCAAGAATTCCTGGCGACAGTCAACAAATTCAATATTGAAGGCCGTTATCCGGAAGAAAAATTGGAATTCCACCAGGAAATCACGCAAAAATACGCCGCCGAATGGCTGAAAAAAATTAATGCATTTTATCTATGGTTATCAAAACAGCAAGAAAAAAATTAACCGACGCTTATGTTAGAGCGGCAATTGGAAAACTAAAAGAAAAATTGGCCACCGAAAACATACCGGTCAGACAAATAATTTTATTCGGTTCCTATGCCAAAAACCGGCCGCATGTTGACAGCGACATTGATGTGGCGGTGATTTTGGAATCCGATGGCATTGACCGCGCCAAAATCGATAAAATCGCCTGGTGGGCAAAGCAAATCGAAGTGAAGCTGGAGCCGCATATTTTAAGCGAAAATGATTTTGCCAACCGCTGGTTATCTTTGCCCGCGGAAATCAAAAAATCCGGCATCGAAATCATGTAAAGTTTTAAAACGGAAAACATCGCAATAATTTTGCGATGTTTTTTAATTATGGCCGTAAAATTTGCTATTCCAAGCCGTGAATACAAAAAAATCAGGGCCAAAGAATGGCGCGCCAAGAGAGAGTTACGCGCCATCCTTAAACCCCGATTTGTATTTGATTTTGATTCGGGTTGAATCCGCATTGAAATTTGAGGAGGTCTATCCTCTTCCCGAGAGGTTAGTCCTCCTCAATTTCGCATTTAACTGTATTCTCGAATTCAGGCAACAATCTTCCGATTTCAGCCTAAATGGAAAAAATTTTAAAACCTGGGGAAAAAAGTTTTAAGGATCGCCCTCAATCTCTTTCCCGCCAGGCATGTTTTTACTTATAGTTTCAAACGCTCTTGTGTGAGCAGTTCCCACAAGAGCATCAATTATATCAAAGCATTCTTCTTCGCTTTTCCTGGCGAAGAAAATTTCATTCTCCAGCGGCGTCAGCTCTTCGTAAACGTTACGCAACTGTCGGGACAGGCGATCGCCACACTCAAACGATTTCCTCAGACGGCGAACATACCGTCCATCGTATGGAATTTCACCTCTGAGCATTTTTTCGCCCATTTCCGCCCGCATCGTTTCAATGATCGCGATTTTTTTATTCAACGAAATTTTCTTCTCCTTTAGCTCGTCGATCTCCATTTTTACTCTCCTCTGCTCAACTGGCGGTTTGGGAAGTCCTTGAAATTAAGGACAAATTCCCCAAATCGCCAGTCGAGTTTACCGCAGTAAAGATTTAAGCGGCAGTTTGGGAATCCTTTGCTACGTGCAGAACTATGTTCTCGTAAAGCTTTGGATGCCCGAATTGCCGCTCAAAACCGCTATTTAATTTTCTCAAGTTTTTTCAGACTGGGGAGAATGATGGGGATGAGCATGAAGGCGTACGGCGCGATAATTAATTATTCACCGGCCGACATTTCCTCTCCATCATTCTCCCTGGTTGTAAATCCTGAGTTTGCCGAAGGATCACAGAACCCGAGCTCCCTTCTTTCCGCCAAAAGGCGGTTGGAAACTGTAATCCTTTCGGAAAGAGTTTCCAACCGCCCAGTTTAAAGGTAAACTACGATTGTTGTAAGCTCTCTCCTCTTACACCAATATCATAGCATACTTCACAATTCTTGTCAAGCCTTTTCAACCATCAAACTCACGATTTTAAAAAACGTTCCAACGCTTATCCCTTGCGGCAATGCCAGCCAAGCGGAAAGATATTGGAACGTTTAATTGTAGCTAAGAAGAGGGGCCAAACCTCCGATTTACCTCGCCGTAGCCTTGGCGAAGGCGGGCCTGCGGTTTACGATACGCATCCGATAACATTGGAGCCGAGAAGAGGGGTCGAACCTCCGACCTGCGGTTTACGATACCGCCGCTCTGCCAACTGAGCTATCTCGGCAAGACTACCTAAGGAAACATAAAAATAGTAACATTAAGTTTAAAAAAATAAAAGGGCGACACAGCTGCGGGTGATCATTGTCGGCGGCGTAAAGACTTGTTATACTGCCAATATGTTTACCGGAATCATCACCCACACGGGAAAAATAACCGACAAAACCGGCACCGGCCTAACCGTCAAAACCGGCAAAAACCTTATCGCCAATTTGACCAAAGGCGCCAGCGTGGCCGTTGACGGCATTTGTCTGACTGTCACAGATATAGACCAAACGACTTTTGGCGTTGACGTGATGCCAGAAACCGTCGAACGCACCAACCTGCAATATTTAAAACCGGGCGACTTGGTCAACCTGGAACTACCGGCCACGGCCAGCTCATTGCTTTCGGGCCACATCGTCCAAGGCCATATCGATGGTATCGCCCAATTGCAGACCTCGATTTGCCAAGGCAATAGCAAGGTATTAAAATTCTCAATCCCCAAAGAACTGGCCAAATACATCGTAGAAAAAGGTTCGATCGCCGTCAACGGCATTTCACTAACTGTGATCGAATCGGCAGGAAATTATTTTGCTGTCGGCATCATCCCCCACACCTGGGAGAAAACCATGTTGAACACAATTAAAACCGGCGATTATGTGAATATCGAGGTCGATATTTTGGCAAAATATGTTGAAAAACTTATTGGACGATAAAATGCAAAATAGGCACAAAATTCAGTCCTCCTCCCGAGAGATCTGATCTCTGTGCTTGTATCCCATTCGCAACGCAAATACAAAAATGAAAGACACAAAACAAATAAAAATCGCCATCATCAGCGCCACATTTCACAAAGAAGTGACCGACAGTCTGGAAAAGCATTGCTTGGAAACTTTAAAGGCCAAAGGATTGGGCGACAATCAGATCGATATCACCCGAATACCCGGAGCCTTGGAAATCCCGCTGACGGCAAAGCTCGCGGCGAAAAAAATGATCTATGACGCCATCATCGTCTTTGGCGCGATCCACAAAGGCAAAACCACCCATTTTGAGCTGATATCGCGCGAATGCGCCCGCGGCTGCATGGATGTCTCTTGGCAATACGAAATCCCGGTGATCTTTGAAGTCCTGACGGCCCACGACATCAAGGACGCGCTCGAACGCGCTACCCGCCAAAAAGAAAACAAAGGCGTCGAAGCCGCCCTGACCGCGCTGGAAATGATCAAAATTTCCGAAGCGTAAAATTAATCGAAGATGATCATTTTTGTGACATTTTGTCCCGCCTGGGCGGGACAAATGAGTGCGGCGCAAAAATAATCATCGAGAGCTAATTTTGCCCCTCAGACAATGGCCACCGCTCAATCGGTGGTTTTTACTATTACCCTACCTTTAGCAATCTGGGTTTTGAAATTGTCGGACGCAGCCGAACGCGCCGCCAGATCTTTCAGAATCGCAGCCTTGGCATCATCAACGGCAAAGCTAACCATGAAATTTTTGTTTTGCGTGGGCAACAAATAACAATCGATCTCATCTTTGGTAAACACAGCGCCCACGGCCAAGCCGCGCTGAACCTGCGCTGAAAAAATCTGGTCGAACACAAAATTCCCCAGCGAGTAAAAAATCAGCCGGCCTTTGTAGACCTCCAGCGGCTGGACCACGTGCGGATGAGCTCCCAAAACCAGGTCGGCGCCGGCATCGACAAACTGCCGCCCCTTATCCTGTTGGTCCTCCGAATTGGCGGTATTAAGCTCTATCCCCCAATGAGCCATGACCACCACGTGGTCGACCGCAGGTTTTAAATTTTTGATTTCGGCGATCACGTTATCAAATCCGGTATCGCTCAGTTCGTCATAGCCGACAAAACCGATCTTTACACCATTAATATTTTCGACCGTGGAAATTTTTCCGTAATTTGAAAAAGTGCCGAAGTAATCGATGCCGTTTTGTTCCAGGTACGCCTGCGACTGGGACAGACCGGCGCCTCCAAAATCATGAGAGTGATTATTGGCTTCCGATAAAATGTTGAATCCCAGGTTTTTTATCCCTGGTATCAGTTTGGGATCGAAAGTGAAGCTGGCCATATCGGGACCGGCTTTGTTGGGTAAAAAATCCGTGAATGCCCCCTCAAGATTGGCCAAAGTCAGATCGTTGCCGGCCAAGGCCGATTTTATATTTTGGAACGGATAATCTATTCCGTATTTATCGATCGATATTTTGATATACCGGTCCAGCATCATATCGCCAAAAGCCAGCATCGTAACCCGGCCGGCTTCACCCTGGGCGCGGGCGGATAAATAATCGCCGGGCATCTCAGTTTTGACGGCCGCGGGAACATCCACCGGGGCGACAGCATTCACGGCAGTTTTTACTTTTTCTGGCAACCGCGACAAGTTGGCCGTTCCCGCCTTGCCCGACAGATCGGCTAAAAAATATCCGCCAACCAATACCGCGGCCGCCAAGAACGCGGCCAATAACGCCATTTTTGCGATTTTCATGGCTTCATATTACCATTTTTTCGATAATTGCCCACAAAAAAATATCCCGTTTGGAATATTTTGGCAAAATCGCGTCCTTTTGCGGCAAACATCACCGACCGTAAAATATCCGCTGATCGCCTCTTTTGGGAAAGCATCACCCATGTCCCTGGCTGACCGGCACAATCAATCGATAGACCTGACGTTGAAAGATTTATGTCGCGATATCCGTTGTTTTAAATTATCGGCGACCACCAGCGCCCGCACCAAATCCATAAACTTTACGATCCGATCGGAAAAAGCCGCTTCTTGGCCAATAACAACATCTTTGGCTTCGGTTGTGAGCGGACCGGTGATCCCCGAGACACCCTCCCGGCGCGCGGTCTCTATTAGCGACTGCGCCTCCGGCGGAAGCCCGACCTCGATCTTGTCCCCGATCGACTGCAAAATAAGCGGACCCAATACATTGGTGGCGCCCAAATCGTTGCCGCCCGCTCCGCAAACCGCCGCAGTAATAATTTCGGCAGCCAGTAGCGCATTGTCCAGGCCGATCAATTTCACTGTCTTTCCGGAAATTACACGCGCCATGTTTTCCGCGTTTTGTCCGATTTTCTCGTCAATGTATTGATTTAAGCCAGCAATCTCCCGGGACGCTCCGCTTATTGATTCCGAAATACGGGCACGAACAAATGATACCTCATCGCCCGTCTTTTCTTCTTTATTGTCAGGCTTCCCCGTCGTAAAATTTTGATTTAATTCCGGATTAACCATAAATTACAATTATTAAGCATTATATCGCACCAAAACGATTGCGTCCACAGATTTTTAATTGGATATGAGATCTTCCTATGTATATTATTTAAAAAAGCTTGCTTGGCAAATCTAATAATCTATTTTGAGACCAAAAGGAGCTAACAACGCCAGGACTTCGGGGTAAGCGAAGCGGGCAGACTTCAGACGGTTGTGCGTGGGATCAATGTAGTAGTTTTTGGCAGTGCGAAAGTCGGCGCTTTGTAAATTCGTGTTTTGGAAGCGGCTGGATCGGAGGTCGGAGTCGGAGAAGTCGCTGCTTGCCAGGTTGGCGTCGACAAAGTCGGATTCCTTGATCGTACACTCCAGGAACTTGGTACCCTTGATATCCAAACGGCTAAAACTGCACAGATCGATAACGCACTTTTTGAATGCCCAGCCAATCAAAAGCGAATTGATATCGGCAAAAATGATCCCCAACAGCTTGCAACTCTCAAACTCCACATTCTGAAAACCGCAGTTATCAACTTTAACATTGGAAAGATTGCACCCGCTGAATTTGCAGGCGGCAAACAGCGCGCCGGTAAATTTGCAACCCGAAAAATCGCATTTCTCAAAAACGCACTTAAAAAATTCCTTGCGCCCCAAGTCCTCCCCCGCGCAAGCAATCTTCTCAAATTTCTGCTCTTCAAA